>Ga0116117_1000033_pt1 | contig 68993 bp, 51 predicted proteins | sample June2015DPH_11_1_FD_89790 | JGI IMG/M metagenome (GOLD analysis project Ga0116117, IMG submission 89790) | Peatland microbial communities from SPRUCE experiment site at the Marcell Experimental Forest, Minnesota, USA - June2015DPH_11_10 | ecosystem: Environmental > Terrestrial > Soil > Wetlands... | reverse complement strand
GTCTCCAGATGTTCGCCGGGCTTGAGTTTGTAACCGAAGTCAAAAGGATTGAAGCCTCCGGTCACGCGCACCGCGTCGAACTGGGTGCGATCCACCGTGATTCGCCATGAACCGGACCAGGCCAGCGCGCCGAACCAAACTTCTCCGTGCTCCTCATCGGCGGCGCTGGCGTTGTCGCGGCCGGCCTCGCGGGAAATGGCAAACCAGGGATTCACCTGATGGCCGGTGGTTCCGCGACGGCTTTCGAGAACGCGGGCTGCACCCTCAATGAGTTCCTGATTCAGCGTCCACTCTCCGGCCCAGCGGCCAGTTAAATAGTTCAGCGTGTAACGGCCCGGGGGAAGCGTCCACTGGGCGGCGGCGGCCTGCTCGATCATGACCGGCTGCTTCTCTTTATTCTCGATGCTGGCGGAGCGCGCCAGAATGCCGGTATCCGCATCCATCGCGTAGCGCAGCGTGACGTAAATCTCTCGGGAGATATCCTTGAGCAACACTTCTGCCGACTGTGATCCACTCGCATCTGCTTTCACAAAATGCAGAATCAGGTCGCGATTGCCATCGGCGAAACTGACTTTGAGCGCGGGTTCGGTGAACAATCCCCCGCCCCAGCCGGCGTACTCTTGCGGCGTCGTGGTGTTGGGCGAATCGAAGGAAGACCACTCGGGCAGCGAGTGCGGCACCGGCATGGTGTCGTGTGCGCCCAGGCGTCCGCCCCAGTAAATCGGTTGCAACTCTCCGCGCTCGTCCACCCCGAAGGCGTAGGTGGAGTTGCCGCCGTCGAGGCGAAACGTCTGCCCGGTCTGAGCCGTGGTTTCGGCTACAAGCACAGTCAGCAAGAGCGAAGCCACTACGAGGATGGAGTTGGGGATTTTCGCAGTGAATTTCATGACGCCGTATCCTAGCACTCGCGAAAGCGTGTGTCTCCTACCGGTCAGGGTGCTCGGGTCGGTTTGTGTCGCCTAACCAACAAGGTGAGCTTCGCTCACCGGACAGGCGAGGGCGGCTGTCCCCACATCGCACCGCATCACGTATAATCTACTCTTCCGGCTCATGAGCTATACCGTTCTGGCGCGCAAATACCGTCCGCAGAAATTCTCCGAGGTGATCGGACAGGAGCACGTCACGCGCACCCTGCAGAACGCCATCGAGCAGGGGCGCACCGCTCACGGCTACATTTTCAGCGGGCATCGCGGCATTGGAAAGACCACCGTGGCGCGCATTCTGGCCGCGGCTTTGAACTGCCGATCGCGCCTCAATAGCGGTAATAGCGGTAAAGATAAGCCCGTGGCCGAGCCTTGCGGCATCTGCGAGTCCTGCACCGAAATTCGCGCCGGCAATGCCGTCGATGTGATTGAGATCGATGCAGCCACCAACCGCGGCATCGACGAAATCCGCGAACTGCGCGAGGCGGCACGCTATCGTCCCGCGCGCGACCGCTTCAAGATTTATATCCTCGACGAGGCGCACCAGATCACCGACGCCGCTTTCAACGCTCTGCTCAAGACGCTGGAAGAACCGCCCGACCACATCGTCTTCATGCTGGCGACCACGCAGCCCGAGGATATTCCGCAGACCATCCGCTCGCGCTGCCAGCACTTCAGCTTCCGCGCCGTGAAGTTTGACGACATCGTCGGCCAACTGCGAGATCTGGTGGGACGCGAAAACATTGAGGCCGATGACGACGCTCTCGCGCTGCTGGCCGAGGCCGGCGATGGCTCGATGCGCGATGCGCTTTCGATTCTCGACCAAGCCATCGCGTCCTGCAACGGAAGGCTGACGGCGGATTCAGTGCGCAATCTGGTGGGCGCTGCACCCGCGCACATTCTCGAACAGGTGATGCAGGCGGTCAGCCGTGGTGCCAGCGAAGAAGTGTTGCGGCAAGTCGATCACCTGATTGGCGAGGGTCACAGCCCCACGCACTTTGCGCGGCAGATGGTCCGCTTTCTGCGCAATGCGACTGTCGCCAAAATTGCCGGCAAGGATTCTTCCCTGCTGCAGATTTCGAGTGAAGAGCGCGAGCGCGTGGAGCGCGTCGCGGCCTTGTTCGGCGAAGAAGATATCACGCGCCACTTGCAGATCATGCTGCGCACCCACGGCGAACTGGGCTACAAGCGGGAGCAGCGCTTCCACCTAGAACTAGGCCTGCTGAAGATGTCGCACGCCCAGCGCATCCTGCCGATCGAACAACTGCTCAGCGCCGTGGCCGGCTCTGCTTCCAGCAGCGCGGGAGTCTCGACCCGAACACCGGTGCGGCCTGCGATCGTCCCGTCAGCGTCGTCGCCTTCGAATGTGGCGCAGGCACGTCCCCGTCAAGTTTCGCCGTTCGCCGCGGATTCGGCCCGCAAAGGCAATCCACGGCAAGAGTCTGCTGCGGAACCTGCGGCTGTCAGCGCTCCGCGCATCGTCGCGAGTGGAAGTTCGCCGACGCCCGTAATCATGGGAGCAGCCGCTCCGGCAAGACTGAGCCAGAGCGCCGCAGAAATTGAACTGACATCTCCGACACAGCCGGAAACAAAGCTGCAACCTGAACCGCAGTCGGCGTCCGGCGCGTACACCTCGAACGCTTCCCTCGAGAAACTGCAGAGTGCCGTGCTGCAGGCGCTGATGGATGGCAATCAGCGCATCTTGGTCTCCATGCTCGAAGCGGGCGAGTGGAGCGTCGAAGGCAACGAGGTCGTGATCCAAGTTTCGGAATCGCAGACCGTGGTCGATCTGTCGCTCAGCGCCGAAGCTCGGCGGCTGGCGATGGCCTCGGCCAGCGGCCTTCTGGGTAGAGCGGTGAAACTCAAGATCGTTCCGGGAACGAGCGTCCCGGCAACAGAAAAACGCAACGTCACAGCATTGCGATCCTCTTCTGGATCTTCCTCCGTATCGGTAGCGACGGGACGCAGCCGCGCCGAGCAGGATGAAGTCGTACAGCGCCTGCGGGAGAAATTTGGGGCCGAGATTCGCACAGTAATCGACTATAAGGAGAAGCGTTAGAACCTCCGGCTTTGAGCTTCCGGCCTGAGCGGAAGCCGACAGCCGAGGCCGGAAGCCGAGGTGCTATGGGTGGATTCAATCTGCAAGAGTTAATGTCGAAGGCCAAGTCGCAGTACGAGACCCTGCAGAAAAAGATGCAGGAAACGGTGGTCGAGGCCTCGGCGGGCGGCGGCAGCGTGACCGCAAAAATGGATGGGCGCAAGCAACTGCTGAGCCTGCGCATCGACCCCGAGGCGGTAAAGTCCGGCGATGTGGAGATGTTGCAGGACCTGGTTCTGGCCGCGGTGAACGAGGCGGCGCGCAAGATCGATAGCGCCATGCAATCGTCGCTGGGCGGTATGATGAGCGGGATGGGACTCTGAGGAATTTGGTGACTGGGTCATTTACCAATTTAATAATTTAAATCCTTTCTTTTCGGCTCGTCGGCGGTTTTGCTTTTGGTTTTCAAATTACTCAATTGCTAAATTACCCAGTTCCCAAAACTTCTCTATGTCGAAATTTGCGGAGCCGATGGCGCGGCTGATCGATGAGTTGAAGAAGCTGCCGGGCGTGGGGTCGAAGAACGCACAGCGCCTGGCATTCTATATACTGCGGGCCAGCGACGAAGATGCCGAGGCTCTGGCCGCTGCCGTGCGCGACGTGAAGGCCAGCCTGCGGTTGTGCTCGGTTTGCAATAACATTACCGATGTCGACCCCTGCGTGTATTGCACCAGCGCGACCCGCAACCAGCGCCTGGTCTGCGTGATCGAGGAACCGACCAACATCGCCGCGATCGAGAAGACCAAGCACTTCAACGGCGTTTACCATGTGCTGCACGGGTCGATCTCTCCGCTGCACGGCGTGGGACCGGAGCAGTTGCGCATCGCCAACCTGATCGCGCGGGTGGATGCGGGCAACGTGGATGAGGTAATTGTGGCCACCAACCCAACCGTCGAGGGCGAAGCCACGGCCACTTATCTTTCGCATCAACTCAAGCGCGTCGGCGTAAAAGTTACGCGCATTGCCATGGGCATTCCCGTCGGCAGCGACATTGAGTACACCGACGAGATCACTATGCTGAAGGCTATGGAAGGCCGCAGAGAGTTGTAGCTCGGCCCCCGTATAACTGTTTCCGATCAAAACATGCGCAGCGCTGGCACATCACTGCTCTGGAAACCGCGGCACCGCACCGTCCCCGTAGAGGTGATAGGTCGAAGCCAACAGGCTAGGTACTGGGTACTCGACGCGTATTAACCAACCCATAAACCCATTTGCTACAATGCACTGATTATGATCGCGCAAGCCTTTGCCGACGTGCCCGCCGCCATCGAGGAGATCCGCGCCGGGCGCATGATTATCGTGGTCGACGACGAAGACCGCGAGAACGAGGGCGATCTCACGCTCGCGGCCGAGAAGGTCACGCCCGAAGCCATCAACTTCATGGCGATGTATGGGCGCGGCCTGGTCTGCCTCACCATGACCGAAGAGCGCCTCGACCACCTGCGCCTCGGTCCCATGAGCGCGGAAAATACCTCGCAATACGGCACGGCGTTTTGCGAGGCGATTGACGCGCGCGTGGGCGTGACCACCGGCATCTCCGCCTATGATCGAGCGCGCACCATTCGGGTGGCCATCGATCCCGCGACCGAAGCTTCCGACTTGGCGCGGCCCGGCCACGTCTTCCCTCTTCGCGCCCGCAAGGGCGGCGTGCTGGTGCGCGCCGGACAGACCGAAGCTTCCGTCGATCTGGCTCGGCTGGCAGGATTGATCCCCGCCGGCATCATCTGCGAGATCATGAAGGACGACGGAACCATGGCGCGCGTCCCGGACCTCATTGCCTTCTGCCAAGAGCATAGAATGAAAATGCTCACCGTCGCCGAGTTGATCCGCTACCGCATGGCGCATGAGCGCTACGTGCATCGCGTCGGCGAAGCGCTGGTGCAAACGAGCTTTGGCGAGTTTCGCCTGATTGCCTATGAGAGCGAAGTCGATGGCGGAGAGTCGCACGTGGCCCTAATCCGGGGCGATGTGGAGGCAAGCAGCACTCCAGTTCTCGTGCGCATGCACGCCCACTGCCTGATGGGGGACGTCTTTGGTTCGACCGGCTGCGAATGCCATGCCACACTGGACGGCTCGCTGCGTCGGATCGCCGAGGAAGGCCGCGGAGCGCTGATTTATCTGCATCAGACCTCGCAAGGCTTTTCGGTGGAGAAAGTCGGCGAGAGAAACGCGCTGACTTTTCATCGCGGACGGAAACTTCCGGCGCTGCTCGACAACGAACGCCAGACCCAGCGCGAGATCGGAATCGGCGCGCAGATTTTGTCCGACTTAAAGTTGCGGCGCATTCGATTGCTTACCAACCGGCCTAAGAAAGTCGCGGCGCTGGAGGGATTCGGTATTGAGATCGTCGATCAGGTTCCGGTGGAGTTACGCGTGGGGCAGACCTTGGGGATGAACAGCAAAAACCTTTAACCACGGGGGGCGGGCGGAGTAAGGCTCAGAACGGCTTGCGCACTACTACTTCGGCCTCGCGAATGAAAAACTGCGCGGAGCATTGTTCCGATCCGCAGATCACGGGGATCAGCCCATTGATTTGGCGGCGCGTGATCAGGCCGAGCATGCCACAGGATGGGCACGCTAGCACGGCCCAGTAGGGGTCTTCTTTTTCGCCGATCTCGCCGGCGTTCTCCAGCACGAAGACGGTCCCGGGCTGCATCTGTTCCGGGATCCACTCGCTGAGCAAGTCCAGTTCTCCGACCATGCCTTCCTCCTGTGAGAGTTGAAACCTAAGCCTGTGAAACCTTTCTAGCACGACGGCGCCCTACCGGCGAGGTTACCGATGTACTCGCCTTTCTGGCTAACACGTCGGCCCGTACCTGCCGCACGGCATCGCTGAGACAAATGCCCAAAATCGGCTGGCTCGAATTCTTCAGCAGATCGACGATCTGCCGCTCGGAAGTCTCCAGATAAAGATGCGTACCGTCGGTGAGCAGGTGAACGTCGGAACTTTGGTCGACGATCTCAGCCAGGCGTTTGCCGAACTGACGCTGCAGCAAGCGCATCACTTTGCGCACCCGCTGCAGCGGAAAACCCTTGCGGCGCAGCTGGGTAATGACTGCGATTTCGCTGAGGTTCTGCATCGTATACAGCCGGCGGTGGCCTTGATGTTCGGGCCGCACCACGCCCTGCTCGTCCCACCACTGCAACTGGCGGGCAGTCACGCCGGTGAGGGCGATGACCTCGTGCGACGCAAAGCGCTCCGGCATTTTTTCCCGATCCATGAGTGGCGGACCCTGTTTGAAACAATCCCTGAGCTGAATGTTTCAAACATTCTAGGCGGGAGTTGGCAGGAGTCAAGAAAGAACGGCGAGCAAGGGGTAACTAGAAGAATGCGCGGGAATTAAGAGAAGTAACCGCCGCCCACGAAGTGCACGACCTCGAGGCGGTCGCCGTCCTTCAACTGAGTCTCGGGCCAGCGCTCGCGGGGAACGATATCGCGGTTGAGTTCGACGGCAACGCGGTCGGGCTTCATGGCTAACGAATCAATGAGAGTGGCGAGTGTGAAGTCCGAGGGCGGAGCGGGGTCAGGAAACGTACGTTCATCTCCGTTGATGTGAAGTCTCATCGTAAACCGTTCGAAGCCCCGCAAGAACAAGAAAAGAACAAGAAAAGAAAAAGATAATGTGGGAACGGCCGCCCCGGCGGTTGCGCCGAGCGCAGCGGGCGACAGTCCGCACCCCCTACTCCGCTTTACGCAGCGCGAATTTGCGCGTCACCGTGCGGCCTTCGTGGTTAGCCTGCACCATCACCGACGAATCCGGCAGCGCTGACTCTTCAACCTCGATGGAAATCTGCGCATGCCCGGCGGCATCGGTAAGAGCCTGGGTATAAAAAGGTGCGGCGTCAGGTCGCGCAAAGCGGAATGTAAGCCGGGCGCTGGGCACGGCAGCGCCGGCTTCCGTGACGCGCAGTTGCATGGTCAAATTGCGCTGGGCATGAACCGAGCCTGCGTTCATCCATTCCAGATCGAGCTGCTTAATCCCGGCCAGGGTCTCGCCCTCGGCGCGATCCAAAACGCCATCGAGTTTGCCTTCGCGAATCGCCTCCAGCACCTGGCGATGCTGGTCGCGCAGTTGCTGTTCTTTCTGCGGATCGCCGAAGCCCGCGGTGGCGGCCGAACCGGCGTAAGAGATCGCTTTCTTCCCAATGCATCGGCCGCGCACGAAGACCTGCGTCTGCAGCAGGGCTTCGCTCTCGCGCGCTTCGCTCTGCACGTGATAGATGGTGTCGCCGTGCTTGACGTCGGTATTGAAGCCAAAAATCATACGGAATTTAGCGATCGGGCGATTGGGTCATTTTGCAATTGAACGCCCAAAAGCTCCTTTGGACTGAGGCGATTGCCGGATTATTTCCGCCTTGATTTCCAATTGCGAAATGGCCCGATCACACAATCGCCAAATTGTTTCTCCTTCCCTTGACACTCGCGCGCACCTGCCCCTAATCTAGAATGTTTAACTGAGCTTGGCGCGAATTATATATAGCCTCCCCTATGCCCGACAATTATTTTGCTGGCTACCTGCCCTTTCTCATCCACATTGTGCTGGCGGGCGCCATCGCGACCGCAATTATTACGCTTTCCTGGCTCATCGGGCAGCGCAAACCGACGCGCGCCAAAATGATGGCCTACGAGTCGGGAATGACTCCGGTCGGCGACGCCCGCGGCCGCTTCTCGGTGCAGTTCTACCTGGTCGCCATGCTCTTTATTCTGTTCGATGTTGAGGCCATTTTTCTCTATCCCTGGGCCATCATCCTGCGCGATCTCAAACACTTCGGCCTGTGGGAGATGCTGGTTTACATCGGCATCGTTCTGGTGGGATATTTTTATGTCTTGAAGAAGGGTGTGCTGGAGTGGGGACCCTCCGCTGTCCGACGGGGAGCGCGCTGATGCCCTGGCCTGCGGCAGTCACCGATCTTGAACAGTTAAAGTCTCACCCCGCCGTGGCCCGGCTGCTGGAGTGGAATCCGGCGGTGGTAACGGCGGTGAAATACGACCGCAACGAGATGACCATCTCGGTCGATCGCACCAACATTCGCGAGGCCTGCGCTCTGCTGCGCGACGACCCCGGCTGTGTCTTCAATTTTCTCTCCGACGTGACTTGCGTGGATTGGTTTCCCGCCGAGCCGCGCTTTGAAGTCATCTACCATCTGCTCTCCATTCCGAAAAAAGAGCGGGTGCGGCTGAAAGTTCATCTCGACAGCGCCAGCCCGGCTCTCGATTCGCTGACTTCTCTGTGGCCCGGAGCCAATTACTTCGAGCGCGAAGTCTTCGATCTGTTCGGCATCCGCTTCACCGGGCATCCCTATCTGCGGCGCTTGCTGATGCCCGAGGATTGGCAAGGTCATCCCCTGCGCAAAGATTATCCCGTGGAGGGTTACCGCTAACCCGCCATGGCTCACCTCGCGCCCACTCCCGTTCTAGAACCCGGCCAGGATCGCACCATGATCCTGAACATGGGGCCTCAGCATCCCTCGACTCACGGAGTACTGCGCGTGCTGCTTGAAATCGATGGTGAGACCATCGTTCGCATCATGCCCGATATCGGCTTCCTCCACACCGGTATCGAGAAAACCTGCGAGGCCAAGTTCTACCAGCAAGTGGTGCCGCTCACCGACCGCATCGATTATCTCTGTCCCATGACCAACAATCTGTGCTACGTGCTGGCCGTGGAAAAACTGCTGGGGCTGGAAATCCCTCCCAAGGCGCAGTGGATGCGGGTTCTCATGAACGAACTGACGCGCATCAACTCGCATCTGGTGTGGCTGGGGACGCACGCCATGGATATCGGCGCGCTCACCGTCTTTCTCTATTGCTTCCGCGAGCGCGAAGAAGTCCTGAAGATGTTCGAAATGATCAGCGGCCAGCGCATGATGACCTCTTATTTTCGGATCGGGGGAGTTGCGCTCGAGCCGCCGCTGGGATTTTTTGACCGGGTTCGCAAGTTCGTCTCGACTTTTCAGAGCAAGGTGGATGAATACGAAAATCTGCTCACGGGCAATCCCATCTTCATGATGCGCACCCAGGGCGTGGCCAAGCTCAGCGCCGAAGATGCCATCGCGCTGGGCGCAAGCGGCCCCACGCTGCGCGGCAGTGGCGTGGATATCGATCTACGCCGCGATATGCCCTACTCCAGCTATGAAAAATTCAAGTTCAAAGTCCCGCTGGCGCAGGAAGGCGACGTCTTCGCCCGTTATATGTGCCGGGTGCGCGAGCTGCGCGAATCGAACGAGATCGCAAGACAGGCTCTGGATGGCATGCCCGAAGGCCCGATCAAAGCCGACGCTCCCGGAATCGTTCTGCCCGACCGCGAAAAAATGAAGACCCAGATGGAAGCGTTAATCTATCACTTCAAAATCATCACCGAGGGCTTCGCGGTTCCGCCGGGCGAAGTGTATCAAGCGGTAGAATCCCCGCGCGGCGAGATGGGCTACTACATCGTAAGCGACGGCACCGCGAAACCATATCGAGTACACATGCGCGCAGCCTGCCTGGCCAATCTGCAAACCTTGCCCACGATGTGCGAAGGCGGCCTGATTGCGGACGTCGTGGCGGCCATCGGCAGCATTGATATTGTGCTCGGGGAAATAGACCGGTGAAAAATTGAGCGATTGAGTGATCGGGTGATTTTGCAATGGAAGGGCGGATCGGTGAGCAGTCAGCCTGAGCATTTGCGTGATCGTACCAAGGCTTTTGCATTGCGGGTGATCCGGCTTTATCGGTCACTTCCGTACAAGACCGACACTCAAGTTCTTGGTCAGCAGTTACTTCGGTGGCAGCGAGTGATCGTTCTGTCTGCAGAGTGAGATCGAAGGCGGAATTTTGTGGCTCGGAGGGGAATCGTAGTAGAGGAAGCCGATGAGGCAATTCTGTGGCTCGAACTGATGACGGAGTCTGGGATTGTTTCGCCGGCCAAGACTGGGGCGCTGTGGAAACAAGCGAACGAACGGACCGCGATTTTCGCTACTTCGCAAAGAACCGCGAGGCACGTAGCGTAAGATTTTCCATCGCCCAATGGCTCGATCGCTCAATCATTCAATCCTTATGAATTTTTCCGAAGAATTCGAAGCGCGCTTCGCCGAGATGGTGCCGCACTATCCGACGAAGCGGTCGGCTCTGGTTCCGACTCTTCTTTATGCGCAGGATGAGGTTGGATTTTTGTCGGATGAAGTGATTGCCGAGATTGCCGGGCGCCTGGATTTGACCGAACTCGAGGTGCGCAACGTGATTAGCTACTACTCTATGCTGACCACCAAGCCGCGGGGCAAATTTAACGTGCAGGTCTGCACCAATATCAGTTGCCTGGTGCGCGGCGGCGAAGAAATCCTGCGCCACTGCGCCAAAAAGCTAGGCGTTGGGAACAGGCAAACCACGCCCGACGGCCTGTTTACGCTGGAAGAAGTAGAGTGCATCGGAGCCTGCAGCTGGGCTCCAGCAGCGCAGGTAAACTACGACTTTCATGAGAACCTGACCGCGGAGAAGATGGACAGAGTTCTCGAGGAGTACCGGAAGCAAATGTAGCGATTTTGCGATTCGTGATTGGGCGATTGAAAATCTGAGCTTTTCAATCTCGCGATGACTCAATCACTCAATCACTCAATCACTCAATTCTTATGGCTTACTTGGTTTCCCATCCCGACGAAGTAAAGATCGTCTCCCGGCGCTTCGGCCAGGGCGCGACCGATATCGACCGTTACCTCGCGCTCGACGGCTACAAGGCCGTGCAGAAGGCGCTCGCCATGGAGCCGGACGCCATCATCAACGAAGTCAAGAACTCCGGCCTGCGCGGCCGCGGCGGTGCTGGCTTCTCGACCGGCATGAAGTGGTCGTTCGTGCCCAAGCAATCGGCCAAGCCCAAGTATGTTCTGTGCAACGGAGACGAAAGCGAGCCCGGCACCTGCAAAGATCGCCTGATCTTCGAGCAAGATCCGCACTCGGTGATCGAGGGTGTCATGATCGCCGCTCTGGCCGTGGGCGCGCAGAGCGGTTACATTTACATCCGCGGCGAATATCGTTATCTATCGATCATCATGCAGAAGGCGATTGGCGACGCTTATGCCAAGGGATTTGCCGGCAAGAATATCTTCGGCAGCGGACGCGATCTCGATATTTACTGGCACGGCGGCGCGGGCGCCTATGAAGTGGGAGAAGAATCGGCGCTGATGGAATCGCTCGAAGGCAAGCGCGGCATTCCGCGCATTCGCCCTCCGTTTCCCGCGGTGGTTGGCCTCTGGGGTGGGCCCACGGTCATTAATAATGCCGAAACCCTGGCCTGCGTCCCCCACATTATCCTTGGCGGAGCCGATGGGTTCGCCAAACTCGGTCCGCCCAAAAACGGCGGTACGCGCCTGTTCTGCCTGAGCGGCAATATCGCCAAGCCCGGCGTCTATGAACTGCCCATGGGGTACAACCTCAAGAAGATGATCTACGAGGTCGGCGGCGGCATCCCCGATGGCCGCACGTTGAAAGCGGTCGTGCCGGGAGGATCTTCGTGTCCATGCCTGACCGCCGACGAAGTCGACGTCAACATGGATTTCGATTCGGTCGCAAAGGCCGGCTCGATGCTAGGTTCCGGCGGCGTGGTCGTGATTGACGACGCGCAGTGCATCGTAAAATTCGCCCTGCGCACCATGAAGTTTTATAAGCACGAGAGCTGCGGCTGGTGCATCCCCTGCCGCGAGGGTACCGACTGGCTGGAAAAAACGCTGACCAGATTCCATCGCGGAGGCGGCATGATGAAAGACATCGACAACATGCAGTACCTGTCGGAAAACATGCTGGGACGGACTTTCTGTCCGCTAGGCGACGCAGCCGCCATGCCGACCATCGCCTTCGTAAAAAAGTTCCGCAAAGAGTTCGAAGATCATCTGGATGGCCGGCCCTGCCCGTACGAAAAAGCCGGCGTGGAAGAAATGCCAGCGATGGCGCACTGAGTTCATTGAGTCCTTGGGTGATCGGGTCATTTTGCGATTTAGAAACCGGAGCGATTTCGAGACCAAGGTTTTCCATCGCCAAATGACCCGATCACTCAATCGCTAAATCCATATGGCTGACGTGACGCTCACAGTAGACGGCAAAAAAGTGACCGCTCCGGCGGGCACGCTTCTCATCGAGGCCTGCAAAACCGTGGGCATCGAGGTGCCTTCCTTTTGCTATTACCCCAATCTTTCGCTGCAGGGCGCTTGCCGCATGTGCCTGGTAAAGATCGAGAAGATGCCCAAGCTGCAGACGGCCTGTACCACGGTGATCGGCGAAGGCATGGTCGTCACCAGCGATAGCGACGAGATCAAGCAGGCGCGCAAGTCGATGCTGGAGATGCTGCTCGGGAATCATCCGCTGGATTGCCCGGTGTGCGACGCCGGCGGCGAGTGCGAACTGCAGGACATGACTTTTTCCTACGGCGCCGCCGAATCGAAATTCATGGAGGCGAAGAATCATAAAGAAGAGCAGCAGTGGTCGCCGGTAGTCTTCTTCGACCGGCCGCGCTGCATTCTCTGCTACCGCTGCGTGCGCGTCTGCGGCGAGGGCATGGATGTGTGGGCCTTGGGCGTGCAGAACCGCGGCGTCAGCTCGATCATCGCCCCCAATAAAGAAGATCACCTGGAGTGCGAAGAGTGCGGCATGTGCATCGACATCTGCCCCGTGGGCGCGCTCACTTCTGGCGCGTATCGCTACAAGACGCGCCCCTGGGAGATGAAGCACGTGGGCACTATCTGCACCCACTGCGGCGACGGCTGCAAAACCACGCTGGGCGTGCGCCGCGCCGATACCGGCATGGAGATCGTGCGCGGCGACAACCGCGACAAGAGCGGCACCAACGGCGATTTTCTCTGCATCAAGGGCCGCTACGCCTTCGATTTCGCCAACCATGAAGATCGCCTGAAGCAACCGCTGATCCGCAAGGACGGCAAACTCACTCCTTCCAGTTGGGAAGAGGCCTTCGCCCTGATCGGAAAACAATTCGCCGCGGTACGAGATCGCGTTGGCGGCGCGGCGATCGGCGTAGTGGGTTCGACCCGCACCACCAACGAAGAAGCCTATCTGCTCTCGAAGTTTGCACGCGTCGTCTTAAAGACAAATAATATCGACCACCACCGCACCGCCGACTTCCCTGCCCTCGCGGCCTCTCTTCGCGGCAAGGCCGACGCCACGGCCAGCATGGCGGAGGTCTTCACCGCGCCCGCGATTCTCGTGATCGGTAACGATCCCACCGAGCAGCATCCGCTGCTGGCCTGGCAGATTCGCAACAACGTGCGGCTGCACCGCGCGCGCTTGTATGTGATCAACTCGCAGCCGATCAAGCTACGGCGGCAGGCCACGAGCTTCACTCCCATTCCTGCCGGGGCCGAAGGAAAAGTCGCGGCGTTCCTGGCCGGCAGCGATACGGCCGTCGATGCGCTAGTCGGCGAATCGGCAAATGTCGGCGAGTCGACTAATAAAGATGCTTGGGCCGCCCTGCGCGACAAGCTCCGCGGCGAGCAAAATCTGATCATCATCTTCGGCTCCGCGATGATTGGCGCCGATCTCGCCAGCCTGGTGAACTTCGGCTCCGCAATTTCCGGCGCAAAGTTTATCTGCCTCGCCGATTACGCCAACTCCCGCGGCGCCGCCGATATGGGCCTTTATCCCGATCTGCTGCCCGGCTATCACCCGGTCGCCGGCAACAGCCAGTTCCATCAGGAGTGGGGAGAAATTCCGCAAGCTGCCGGCCTCGATCTGTCCGCCATGGTCGAAGCCGGAAAGTCGGGAGCATTGAAAGCTCTCTACGTTGTAGGCTCGAATCCCATCGGCCGCTTGAGCATCGATCCCTTTGCCTTCTCGAAGAGCTTTGTCGTGGTCCAGGATATGTTCTTGACCGAGACAGCAGTGATGGCAGACGTGGTCCTGCCCGCAGCGAACGCCTACGAAAAATCCGGTACCTTCACCAATACCAGCGGCGATTTGCAATTGCTAAAGAAGGCCGGCGAAGTCACGGACACCAAGAGCGATTTCGAAATGATCGTCCGCATCGCCGACGCCATGGGCTTCGAAGTTCGCCAACTCGTTCCGTTCGGCGGCGGTACGCGCGCCGACATGGGGCAATCCCGCGGCGCGCAGTCGGGCGAGGCCGACCGTCACGCCGTCTGGCTCGAGGCTCGCGGCCTGGAGCCGAAGATGAGTCCCTTCGATCCCATGGCTATTCTCGACGAAATCCAGCGCTTGGTTCCCGGCTACGATGTTTCGCGCATGAATCTTCTGGCCGGCAACAGCCAGCGCACCTCGCTCGAGCAGGCCGGATCGGGCGCGGCTCACCGCGCCGAATCCATCGCGCCGGCGCACGATACCCTTTTTAGTTCTGGAACCCTGGGGCGTTATTCCCACACCTTGCAGTCGGTAATGGAGAGTCACGAGGTTAAGCCCGCCGAAGTCGCGGCCGACTAAATTGGTTCGCGATTTTAACGGGCATTGTTCGAAAGAGGAGTGTAAGCGTTGCCGCTGGGCATTTTCATTGTCGTGTCGGTGATCAAATCGCTGATCGTACTGGTCGTGGTGCTCACGGCAGTCGCCTACACGGTCTGGCTCGAACGCAAGGTCGTGGGCCACATGCAAAACCGCTGGGGACCCACGCGGGTCGGCCCCTTTGGGCTGCTACAGCCGGCGGCTGACGGGCTGAAATTTTTGTTCAAGGAAGATCTCACACCCCCGCACGTCTACAAGCCGCTGTTTATCGCGGCGCCGATGATGGCTCTGATCTTTGCCCTGACTTCGATTTCAGTCATTCCATTCGGCAATTCGTTTACGGTCGGCGGCTACACCATTCCGCTCGAAATCACCGATGTGAACATTGGCCTGCTTTTGATTCTGGGCGTCACTTCGATGGGAGTGTACGGCGTCGCACTGGCGGGTTGGTCGTCGAACAACAAGTATTCTCTACTGGGCGGCCTGCGCGCCAGCGCGCAGATGGTGAGTTACGAAATTGCGCTCGGCCTTTCGTTGGTGGGAGTGCTGATTCAATCCGGCAGCTTCAGCCTGCGCGATATCGTCAACGCGCAAGCGGGGCATTTCTGGGGCTTCATTCCGCGCTGGAATATCTTCCACGGGCAGTTCATCGGATTTTTCATTTACCTGATGGCTGCCTACGCCGAGACCAATCGCATTCCGTTCGACTTGCCCGAAGCCGAAACCGAACTGGTCGCGGGCTACCACACGGAATATAGCGCCATGAAATTTGCCATGTTCTTCATGGCCGAGTACACCAATATGATCACGGTGGCGTGCCTGGCGACGCTGCTGTTTTTCGGAGGCTGGCGCGCCGGCCCGCTGTTCGGACCCGAGTGGCTGCACGTGATCTTGCCGGTGTTCTGGTTTGCGGCCAAGATTTTCTGTTTTCTGTTTCTTTACATCTGGGTGCGCGGCACGTTGCCCCGCTTCCGCTACGACCAGCTCATGTCTTTCGGCTGGAGGTTTCTGCTGCCGCTGGCGATCGCAAATCTGGTGGCGACGGCCATCGGAGTGGCCTGGTAACAACAGTTGCCCGCACCGAGTACCCAGTTGCCAGTGAGACACTGGCTTTGGGCTTTACTGGCGACTCGGCACTCACAACTAGGTACTGATTCATGAATTTTCATCTTATTCTATTCCTGGCCTTCGGAGCCGTATGCGTCGGCGGTGCGGTCAACCTGCTGGCGCAGCGCCATCCCATCAACAGCGCGTTGTCGCTGATCGCGGTAATGGCCGCGCTGGCCGGCGAATATCTGCTGCTGGGCGCGGAGTTTGTCGCCGCCGTCCAGGTCATCGTTTACGCCGGCGCGATCATGGTGCTCTTTGTTTTTGTCATCATGCTGCTCAACGCTGGCGTGGAAGAAGAAACCAAGGGCAGCCGCGTGGCGATTGTGTTGGGCGTTCCCGGCGTTCTAACCGGCAGCGTGCTCATGGCGTGGGTTGTGCTGCGGCGCTCCGGTACCGAGGCGGTTGCCATCGGCGCGCTGCCCGGCCATCCCAAAGACATCGCTCAGCTTCTCTTTCACGATTTCCTTTTGCCTTTCGAAGTTACCTCGATCTTGATTCTGATCGCCATCATGGGCGCCGTAGTTCTGGCCAGCAAGCCGGAAGCCGCGGAGGGGAGGGCCGAGTGATGGGCCAGGCCTCTTACATACCGCTATCTTATTACCTGCTGCTGAGCGGCTTTCTCTTCGCCTGCGGCGTACTGGGATTTCTGATCAAGCGCAACATCATCACCATCTTCATGTCGATCGAGCTGATGCTGAACGGCGTCAATCTTTCCTTCGTCGCCTTCGCGGCGCACTGGCACGTGCTGGCCGGGCAGATTTTCGTTTTCTTCGTCATGGTGGTAGCGGCCGCCGAAGCCGCCGTGGGATTGGCCATCATCATCGCGGTATATCGCACGCGCGAGACTTTGAACGTGGATCAGGTGAACTTGCTCAAGCTATGAATCCCAACCTCAATCTCTGGCTGATCCCGATCCTGCCCCTCGCGGGCGCAGCCATCAACGGCTTTTTGGGGAAGAAGTCTTCGCGCCAGGCCGTGACCGTGGTCGCTCTTTTCTTCAGCGGCGCTGCCTTCGCCATGGCCTTGTCGGTCGCGGCGCGCTTCTCGTCTCTATCGCTTCCCTACCAGGAATTCTTCGCGCACTGGATCCGCTCCGGCAACTTCACCGCCGACTTCGCCTTCTACCTCGATCAACTTTCGTTGGTCATGCTGCTCATCGTCACCGGGGTCGGATTCCTGATCCATATCTACTCCGTTGGCTACATGTGGGATGATCCCAGCTACTACCGCTTCTTCAGCTATCTCAACCTGTTCATGTTCTTCATGCTGACCCTGGTCCTGGCCGGCAACTATCTTCTGATGTTCATCGGCTGGGAGGGCGTGGGACTCGCTTCCTATCTCTTAATCGGTTTCTGGTTCACCAAAGATTCTGCGGCCTCGGCCGGGAAAAAAGCCTTCATCGTAAACCGCATCGGCGACTTCGGCTTCCTGATCGCGCTTTTTCTGCTCATCAAACATTTTGGCTCGTTGAATTTTTCGCAGGTATTTCAGAGCATCGTTCCCCTTAGCCCCGAAAAAGCCGGAGCCGGATTGCTCACCACCATCGGTATTCTGCTCATGGTCGGCGCCTGCGGCAAGTCGGCGCAGATTCCTTTATATGTGTGGCTTCCCGACGCCATGGAAGGCCCCACCCCGGTCTCCGCGCTCATTCACGCCGCCACCATGGTGACCGCCGGCGTCTACATGGTTTCGCGCTCGCATGTGATTTTCGAGCGCGCGCCCATCGCGCTGACCGTGGTCGCAATCGTCGGAACTCTAACCGCCTTTTTCGCCGCCACCATCGGCGTCGTGCAAACCGATATTAAGAAGGTGCTCGCCTACTCCACCGTTTCGCAGTTGGGATACATGTTTATGGCGTGCGGTGTGGGCGCATTTTCCGCCGGCATCTTCCACCTGATGACCCATGCCTTCTTCAAAGGCCTGCTCTTTTTGGCGGCGGGGTCGGTGATTCACGCGGTTGGCGGCGAGCAGGACATGCGCAAGATGGGCGGCCTGCGCTCGAAAATCCCCTGGACCTTCTGGACTATGACTGCCGGCACCCTCGCCATCGCCGGCATTCCCGGCCTCGCGGGCTTCTTCAGCAAGGACGAAATCCTGTGGCGCGCTTATCAGGCGAGTTGGTCCTACTGGCTGGTAGGGTTAATCACCGCGCTCCTGACATCCTTTTATATGTTCCGCCTGTGGTTCCTGACTTTCTTCGGCCATTATCGCGGCGAGGCCGAAGCCGCCCACGATCATGCCATTCATGCCGCGCCCGATGCCCACTCCGGCCACGGTCATGGCGGCATTCACGAGAGTCCCAAGGTGATGGTGATCCCGCTGGCAATTCTGGCCGTGCTCTCGGTGATCGGCGGATACGTGGGCGTTCCGGGTTCGCTCGGCGGCAACAATCAATTCGATAAATTCCTCGGTCCGGTTTTCCACACCACTGCGCCGCCCGGCGCAGACGGTACGGCCACGGAAGGGAAAGGCGCGCCGGAGGAGGAAACCGAGGGTCCCGAGCCCAAGACCGGAACCTCGACCGAACTCATTTTCACCGGCATTTCGGTGGCAGTGGCTTTCCTTGGTTTGGGCTTGGCCTGGCTGCTCTATTACCGCAGCCCGCAATTGCCGGAGAAGATTGCCGCGTCGCTCTCGGGCGGCTATCAAACTCTGCTGCACAAATATTACGTGGACGAAATCTACGCCGCGTTGTTCGTTAAACCATTGATCGACGGATCCACAGAAATCCTCTGGCAAGACGTTGATCGAAAAATGATCGATGCCGCGGTGAACGAATCCGCCGCCGACGCGGGCTACGCTTCCGACGAGGCTCGCCATATGCAATCGGGCAACATTCGCTCCTACGCGGGCTGGATCGCGGCCGGCTCCGCCGTAGTGCTCGCTTTCATGATCTGGATGGGTGTGCGATGAACACTGACTTTCTCAGCTCCGCCATCCTGACGCTGGTGACGTTTGTCCCGCTGGCCGGCGGACTCCTGCTGCTGGTGGCGCCCCGCCGCGACCGCGACATTCGCATTTTTGCCCTCGTCGTTTCCCTGCTAACCTTCGTCCTGTCGTTGCACCTTCCCGTCTATTTCCATCGCGCCCAGAGCGGTTTTCAATATCAGATCGATAAGCCCTGGGTTTCCACTCCGAATATCCACTATCACATGGGCGTGGATGGAATCTCGCTCTGGCTCGTGGTCCTCACGACGTTTCTCACTCCCTTGTGCGTGCTGATTTCCTGGACCTCGATTCACGAACGGGTCAAAGAATTCTTCATCCTGCTATTGCTTCTCGAAACCGCGTTGATCGGCGTCTTCACCTCGCTCGATCTCTTTCTCTTTTACTTCTTCTGGGAAGCCACGCTGATCCCGATGGCGCTGCTGATCGGCATCTTCGGCCACGAGCGCAAAGTTTACGCCGCGGTAAAGTTTTTCATGTACACCATGATCGGCTCCGTGTTCATGCTGGCGGCAATCCTCTGGCTGTACGCGCATACCGGCAGCTTCGACTTCGTGGTCGTGCGCGACCAGATCATGCGCGGAGCGGTGCCGCAATTTCCCGCCGCCGCGCAGTGGCTGTTTCTCGGATTCTTCCTCGCCTTCGCCGTCAAAGTCCCTCTTTTCCCCTTCCACACTTGGCTCCCCGACGCTCACGTGGAAGCGCCCACCGCCGGCTCCGTACTGCTCGCCGGCGTTCTGCTGAAGATGGGAACGTACGGCTTGCTGCGCTTCAACCTGGGTTTATTCCCCGAGCAATCGCGTCGCAACGCGTCCTGGATCATGATTCTCGCGCTCATCGGCATCATCTACGGCGCGCTCGTGGCGATGGTGCAGCCCAACATGAAGAAGCTGATCGCCTACTCTTCCGTGAGCCATTTGGGATTCGTGGTGCTCGGCATCTTCAGCTTCACCCAGGCCGGACTTAACGGCGCCATGTTTGTGATGCTCGCTCACGGCATCTCCACCGGAGGCCTATTCATGCTGGCGGGGATTCTGCATGAGCGCCGCCACACCTACGAGATCAGCGAGTTCGGCGGCTTGGCCGCGCCCATGCCGCTCTATGCCGCCTCCTACCTGGTGATTGTGCTGGCCTCGGCCGGTCTGCCTTTGCTCAACGGCTTTATCGGCGAATTTCTGGTGATGAGCGGAGCTTTCCAGGATCGGCCGATTTACGGCATTCTCGCGGCCACTGGCATCATCTGGAGCGCCGTCTACCTGCTCTGGATGTATCAGCGCGTCTTCTACGGCAAGGTCACGCTCGCGGTCAATAATTCTCTGCTCGATCTTTCCGGCTTCGAAAAAACCGCGGTGTGGCCCTGCGCGCTGGTGGCGCTGATCATGGGTGTCGCTCCCATTCTTTGGCTGGGCGCAATTGACCCCGCCGTGCAAACCGCGCTCACTCCCTTCGTGCGCGTAGCCAGTAGGATGGTGGGACAGTGATCGCCGGAATCATGATCGCCGAGAAAATGACCGCCGGAACAGTGATCGCCATCCTCGCTCAAACGTTCTCGCCGGCTCTGCCCCAGAGTGCGGACTATATCCGCATCTTGCCCGAGATCGTGCTCTCCGTCTTCGGCATGGTTGTGATGATGCTCGAGCCCCTGCTCGACGAATCCCAGAGCCATAGAATTCTAGGCACCATCGCTTTCCTCGGCGCCATCGCGGCGCTGGCCGCGACCTGGTTCACCGCACAATCTCCCGGCCTCGCCTTCTGGGACATGGTGCAGATCGATGGCTTCAGCGTCTTCTTTCACGTTCTGGTCATCGCCATCGCCGCCGTCGTAATTCTCACTTCTTACGAGTATCTGGCCGTCCAGCACACCCGCGCCGGAGAGTATTACGCTTTGATTCTCTTCGCCACAGTCGGGATGGCGCTGATGTCGTCGGCGATCGAGTTGGTTCTCATCTTCATCGCCCTCGAGATCTCGTCGATCTCTTCGTATGTGCTCACCGGCTTCCGCCGCAACAACGCCTCTAGCGCCGAAGCGTCCCTCAAATATTTCCTGCTCGGATCCTTCGCCACCGCATTCTTTCTCTACGGAGTGGCGCTGATGTTCGGCGCCACCGGCTCGACCAACATCGATCAGATCGGCAAGGCCTTGCAAGCCGGCCCGCTTCCCATGCTGGCCTACGTCGCCGTGGCGTTCATGTTCGTCGGCCTGGGCTTCAAAGTGGCCGCCGCGCCCTTTCACGTCTGGACCCCCGACGTCTACGAAGGCGCACCCGCGCCCATCGTCGGCCTCATGTCGACTGCACCGAAAGCCGCTGCCTTTGCAGTTTTATTGCGGGTGATTTTTGTGCTTCACGTGCCCGGCGGATTCTGGCTCGTCTGGGTGGCCGCCGCGCTCTCCATGACTCTGGGCAACCTCTGCGCGCTGGTCCAGAGCAACGTAAAACGCCTTCTGGCCTATTCCTCGATCGCGCACGCCGGGTACTTACTTGCGGCCTTTGCCGCTGCGCCCGCACTTGGAACCTCCGCGGCCATGTTCTACACCGCTTCCTACGCCGCCATGAATCTCGGCGCCTTCGCGGTGGTAAGCCACTTCGCCAACGCCGGCGAGCGTTACGTCGCCCTCGAGGACTACGAAGGCCTGGGCCGCAGCTCCCCGCTGCTCGCCGCCACGCTGACGATCTTTCTGCTGTCGCTCATCGGCATTCCCATGACCGGCGGCTTCTTCGCCAAGTTCTACGTATTCAGCGCCACCGTCAACGCCAACCTGATTTGGCTTACCGTCATCGGCGTCCTCAATAGCGGCATCGGCGCATACTATTACCTGCGCATCATCGTCGTGATGTACATGCGCGAATCGCGCCGAGCCGTTCCTGTGACTCCGGTTCCTTTCACACTCGGTCTGGCGCTAGCCTCATGCCTCGCGGCCACGCTCTATCTTGGAATTCTGCCCAACTCGTTGTTGCGCCTGACGCAGGCTTCCGCCCAAGAACTCATCCGGCCAGCGCCGCCAGAAGCTCCAGCCTTAGCCCGCGACTCGCGACCGTAGCCCCGCGGTCCCGGGGGCTGGGAGCCTGCACTGAGCGAAGCCGAAGTGGCGGGCGTCACGTCCGCCGCGCCGATGGCGAGGACAACCTCTCGGGCAAACGGCCAGGACGCCCGCGCTACCACAGGCCTCCGCATCAGGAGACCACCCGTAGCTGTCAGCACCTCAGCACCCATAGCATTTGACAAGGCTCCTCGGCTGCGGCATCATGTTTCCGTCATACGGTATTCGCTCTCGCGGGAATTACGCGGTACTCGGAGGCAGAATATATTCGACTGCATCCACAGGCTCCGGCTCGAAGAAGAGGGCCGGGACATTGCGGAACACGCGGTCAGATGGCGGTGATTCTGGTTGTGGGCACGGTGCGCCTGATCGCCTCCAACGCAAATAATGTCTTTTCTCAAACCGCAAGCGCGATACAATCGCTGCTCGGAAAGAACATTCATGAAGCCATTTACTTCGTTTAGCGGGCCGTTTCGCTGCTACCGGGCTTACCGGAGTAGCGGCAGCGGCAAAGCTTGCGGGTAATCGAGTCGGCCATGATCGAGTGACGATAAATAAAGATCATTAAGATTCAAGCAAGCTCAAAGCCGCGATCCCGGAATCGCGGCTTTTCTTTTGTGCGCAAATTTTGAAACCAGCTTACTAAGGAGCAAAACCCATGATCGTCAACATGTCGGAGAAAGCAACCGAGCAGGAGATTGCGCACATCATCGAGCGCATTCGCGAGGCTGGTTATCAGCCTCACGTTACGCGCGGAGTGGAGCGCACCATTGTGGCCGCCGTGGGCAACGGCCGCCGCCACGAAATCGAGGCCCTGCAAGTCGCGCCCGGTGTGGATAACGTCGTCGCCATCGCCCAGCCTTTTAAATTGGTCAGCCGCCAGGTGCAACCCGAGCGGACCATCGTAAAGGTGGGCAACGTGAACATCGGTGGCCCGGGTGTTGTGATCATCGCCGGACCTTGCTCGGTAGAATCCCCCGAGCAACTCTTGAGTACCGCCCACGCGGTCAAGCGCGCCGGCGCCCATATGCTCCGCGGCGGTGCCTATAAGCCACGCACGTCCCCCTATGATTTTCAGGGACTAGGCCTCGAAGCCCTCAAGATTTTGCGTCAGGCTCGCGAGCAGTCCGGTCTGCCGGTGGTCACGGAGGTCATGAGTACGGAAGACGTCGACATCATCTGCGAGCATGTCGATATGCTGCAGGTCGGCGCGCGCAACATGCAGAACTTCGCCCTCCTGCGGCGCCTCGCGACCGTGAACAAGCCAGTGCTGCTGAAGCGCGGCCCTTCGGCAACAGTGAAAGAATGGCTGCTCGCGGCGGAGTATTTGCTCTCAGGAGGCAACAGCCAGGTTGTCCTGTGCGAACGCGGCATTAAAACTTTTGAGACCGAGATGCGCAACACTTTCGATCTTGCCGCCGTGGCCCTGGCGCGCGACCTTTCTCATTTGCCGGTAATGGCCGATCCTTCGCACGGCACCGGCAAGCAGAGTCTGATCGCCGCCGTCTCGCGCGCAGCCGTCGCCGTAGGCGCCGATGGCCTGATCATCGAAGTGCATCCCTGTCCGGAGCGCGCGCTCTCCGATGGCCCGCAGTCCCTCGACTTTGCCGGTTTCGAAAAAGTGATGAAGGCGATCTCCGAACCGTTGCGTCGAACGGCCGTGGTGGAAGATATGGCCAAGGCGTAAGCCTACTGGCTTAGTGAGCCGAGGTTAGTGCGCAGGCGTCGACGCCGGCGGCTTGATCTTCATCGCCGGATCGCCCAGCAGATTGAAAGTCTTTCGCACGCTCAGATCCTTGATTCCCGCCTTCGCCTTAAGGATCGCGTCTCCTAATGCGGGCTGCAAGGGACTCATCGCGCTTTGTACGACTAACCGATCCAAGTTGGTCTGCGGCGGCGCCTGGTTTAGCCCGCTGGACGCCAACACCGCGACAGCGCCCCCATTTGGAGCCAGCATAAGCGTAACTCCCAGCGGCTCGTCGTACACATCCTGAAAGAAACCATTCAGGCAGTCCATGATAAAGAACACCGGCAGCGACGAACCATTCGTCAGCGAACTCACAGCGTTGTTATCGAACAGGTCGTCGCCCGACCACTGATCTTCCGAACCGTGCCCCGCATAATTCACCAGCACCTGACCGGAGTTGATGTCGGCGAGAATCTCCTGCTGCGCCGCTCCTACGCCCGTCGTGCTGGTGAATACATCCCTCACTTGCACGGTCGAAGGTAACTGCGCCTGCACCAGCAGGCTATCTTTCGAGAAATTCTCAGTGCCGTCCGCATCCGCCACCATCAGAACTTGAGAGGTCCACGGACCATTCGTCGACTGGCCTTCATAAGTCGCGATCTTGTCGGCAACTAAGCTGGCTTCCGCTGGAGTACTCACTGGCAAGCGTCCGGTAGCAATCGTCGGCATTCCGCTGTCGCCAAAATCGGAGAACCAATCGTCGGATGCCGTCATCAGCGAAGTCGTAGGCACGATTGTGGTCGGCACAAAGTCAAGATGGCCGAAGCCAAGGTAATTGCGCGGATCAAGCGAGGCTCGCCCGTTTAGTAATAGATACCTCGGCGCAGTCTGCCAGGCTTTGACCGCAGTACGTAGAAAGTCACGAATCGCGCCCGGACTGTGCTCGCCGAAGTTGAACTCGTCATATAAGTCGTTGATGTAAACCACGGCGGACGAGGCACCCGAAGCTTCATGCGCAAGCGCCAATGGTTGGAGAGCGCTGGCGAATTGCTCCGGCGTCACCATCACAATTTCACTTCCCGGCTGCGGGCTATGCCAATGCGATGGATGGTTTGCGCGAATGCCCGCCGCGGCATCAATCCGCTCGCCGGCCAGGGCAAGGATTGTATGCAGCGATGGGTTCGCGGTATTCGTCGCGGTCCAGGGCGCCTGCACCTCGAACGCATAAGTGCCGTTGGCCGAATTCGCATTCACCGCGGGAGTAAGTTCCACGGGATTGGCGGGGTCCGTGATATCCACCACCATCGCTGGGGCCGTCGAGAAACCCGTCACCTTCAGTTCATCCCCAGGCCTGCCAGTGAATATCAACCGGTCCGAATCCGCCACATAGGCGTGCTGGTAATTGATCCTGATCGACTGCACCAAGCTGATGTCATACTCTCCATCTTGCGAAGTCAAGGTGACGGTATTGCTTCCATTGAGCAACAGGCCAGCCGGCACAGTTATTCTGAATGTGCCGAGACTCTCCCCCGTATAGATCAGGTTCCCCAGGCTCGTGCCGTTGAGTGTGATCGAAACCTCATGCGGCACGCCCAGTATCACTCCTTGTAAATTGACTTCCAGACTGGCCGGAACCGTGGCGCTTGGGTCGAGATGAAGCACCTGCAAGGTTTGCTCCAGGGGAGTTGTGGTGACCAGAGGCCCGAAGAAATTGTTGCCGTTCGAAGTCATTAGCGCAGAGAAGTAGGTGGTATGGGGCGCAAGTTCCACAGAAAACGGAAAACTCGACCCTGGCTGATTCGATCCATGCGAAGGCGGCAACTGCTGGATACGAATGCCTGGAGTGTCCCCGGCCGCGAGCCAGTAGACTCTGGTCCCGGTGTACGGCGTGTCGATTGCGGTGCCATAGAAGTTGATCGTAGCTTGCGGTCCAAAGCCTCCCGGACCAGGCGTTGCACCTGTAATCTGAATCGACTGCTCCTTCGCTTCCGCATAGAGATGCAGGTACGCCGGATCGACATTCGGATCCAACCCGGCCTCGATCAGTTCCGGTTGCGTCAGCTGATACCAGCCTTCGTGCGTGACGGCAATCTTTACGGCGGGGTTAGCGGCCAACTTGAATTGCAATTGTTGTTGCGTAACGGTGGGCTGGAAATCGCGCAAAACATCTTCCACAGGGTGGCTCAGAGCGGCCACCGCGGCCGAAGGTTTCGCCTGGCTCAGTTGATTCACCGTCAAAGGAGTCGCAGGAAGCGTGTCATCGGCGGATGCAGACGTCCCACCATCCTCCGCCGAAACCGGACCATGCAGAGTTCGAGTGCCATTGACATCCACATCTTCCAGCCAGTAAGAACTGTTGCCGGCGCTCGCGGAGTAATCAATCCAGGAGTAAGTCTTGCCGGAATGCTTAGGCAGAGCCCCGCTCATCAACAATGCGGAACCCGCAATCAATGAAGGATTCAACTGCACGCGCTCGCCGTTTTGCTCGCGGTAGACGTTAAATCCAAGATTGTGCGCCTCGCCGCCAGTTTTCCAGAATAGAACTGCAGTGACCGCACCGTTCTTACTCTTGGTTTTTCGTGCCGCGAAAGACTGCAGTTGAATGCTGGTGGCGGCTGTAATGGTTTCGGTCTGCGTAGAAGTGTTATTGGCCAGATTCGGATCAGTCTGGTCTGCACTTACCGTCGCCGTGTTGGTGGCCGTACCCGGGGCGCCTGCGAGGGTCAGTATGGTGACTGTCGCGGTCGCTCCGCTGTTCATCGATCCGAGTAGACAAGTGACCGTACCGCCCGCCTGCGAGCAGGTACCCTGCGTAGTGGAGTCTTGCAGCCAGGTAACGTCGCTCGGCAGAGGGTCCGTCACAGTTACATTGGTCGCGGTGGCGGGACCATTGTTCGTTACCGCCAAGCTATAAGTCAGAGTATCGCCATCGGCTACGGTGGGACTCGGCGTGGCGGTCTTGACGATGGCCATATCCGCGCTGTTGGCGTTGGCCACGATGACCGTCGCGGTCGCACTATTAGTCGTGAGATTGGGAACGATGTTCCCTGCCGTGGCTGTGGGCGTCTCAGCAATGCTCGTACCGGAGGCAGTGCCAGAAGCCACCTGCAGAACTAAAGTAAAGTTGGCGGTAGCATTCAAGGCCAAACTGCTGCCGTCAGTGCATGTGATCGTGCCAGCCGAGCCAACGGCCGGCTTTGTGCACGTCCACCCCGTGGGCGGCGCAGTAATCGCTTGGAAATTTGTATTCGGCGGTGTGGTCTGAGTAAAGCTCACGGAGGTTGCCGCTGCCGGCCCGTTGTTCGTGACGCTCTGCGTATAGGTAACGTTAGCGCCGGACGCAACCGAAGTCGGCGCTGCGCTATTCGTCACGATAAGGTCGGAGTCCGTTGAAAGCGCCACAACATCCGCTGCCGTTGCGCTGTTATTTGCCGCGTTCGGATCGCTCGTCGTGGAACTTACGGTTGCGGTATCGTTGATTGCCGTGCCATGCACAGTTCCTGCAGTAACCTGCACCACAACGGGGAAGCTGGCGCTGCCCACCGCGAGGCTTGGATTCGTACACGTGATTGTGCCAGCAGTTCCCGCCGTCGGCAGAGTACAAGACCAGCCGGTTGGAATGGGTGTCAGTTGAACGAAAGTCGTATTCGGCGGAGTACTCTCCGTGAAACTAACTCCAGTCGCAACGCTCGGCCCTGCGTTGGCGACTACCTGGTTATAAGTGATGTTGTTCCCCGCCTGAACCGGAACCGGATTCGCCGTATTCGTGACCGATAAATCGGCGGAGTCCGCCACAACCACACTGGCCGTAGCGCTGTTGTTGTTGGAGTTAGGGTCGGTGGTGGGAGCGGCACTTACGGAATCGGTATCGCTAATGGTCGTGCCAGAAGCAGTGCCGGCGTTCACATTCACAACGAAACTAAACGTTGCACTGGCATTGGCCGCCAAACTTCCGATGCTGCACGTGTAGGTGGATGGACTCGTGAACATGCCGCAAGTCCATCCTGCCGTTCCCGTCTGCGAAACATACGTGGTGTTGGCGGGAACCTGGTCTACGATTATAACTACCGTACCTCCCGCGGTCGCCGGCCCGTTGTTGGTTATAGTCTGCGTACATGTAATGTTCTGCCCTGCATTCACCGGATTGGGGCTGCATGAATTGGTGACCGCTAGATCCGCCTCGGTATTACTCGCTACCGCAACCGTCGCCGTGGCCGAGTTATCGTTTGGATTCGTATCGTGGGTGGTGGCGGCCACAGTTGCGGTATCCGTGATAAGTGTGCCGGCTGGCACTGCTGCTCCTACAGTCACTTTTACCGTGAATGTGCTGCTTGATCCCGGAGCGACGCTGGGGTTCGAGCAACTAATCGAGCCCGTGGTGGTACAAGTCCATCCCGTGGGCACAGGCGTGAGCGAGACAAAAGTAGTGTTGGTGGGAAACGCTTCCGTGAAGGTTGCCCCGAGGCAGTTACTCGGACCTGTATTTGTTACCACCTGGGTATAAGTGATGGTACCGCTATCCTGCACCGCAGCGGGGCTCGCGCTATTGGTCACCGCTAGCTCACAAATTTGGCCGACAGTAGTGACCACGCTGGTACTGTTATTCGCCGAGTTAGGATCGCCGGTAGTGGCCGAGATCGTAGAGCTGGCTGTAACTGAGGTTGCGGTCACGGTCGAGGCCACGTTAACCACCACAATAATGTCCGCCGAGGCCCCGGAAGCCAGGCTCGGATCTGTGCAGACTACAGAAGTAGTTGTAGTGCAAGACCAACCCACCGGCGCCGAGACAGAAACAAAGGTGGTGTTAGTAGGAATCGGTTCGGTAAAAGTAACCCCGGAAGCAGCTGCGGGACCATTATTGGTAATGGTTTGCGTGTACGTGATGTCGTTGCCGGACCAGACCGTGGCCGGAGTAGCCACCGTACTCAACGCCAAGTCCGCCTGCGAAGAAGAAGATGCCACCACATCGGTCGCGGTGGAGGAGTTACCTCCAAAAGCCTGATTCGTCGAGTTCACATTCACTGTATCGGTGATGATCGTTCCGCTCGCCGTGCCGGCATTCACTTGCACTACGAGAGTAACAGTGCCGCTCGAACCCGCCGGGGCGGAGGGCGCGCTGCAATTTACTGCGCCGGTCCCGCCCGCACCCGGAGTGGTGCAGGTTGTCCCCGGCGGCATAGAGATGGAGACAAATGTCGTGTTCGCCGGAATGTTCTCGCTCAAAGTCGGAGTGTTGGCCGCGGCGCTGCCAACATTCGTCGCCGTCTGCGTGTAAGTAATGTCGCTTCCCGCGACCACGGGATTCGGCGAGGCCGTATTCGTTACCGTCATCTCGGCTTGCGCAGTAGTTCCCACCACAGTGGTAGCGATCGCGGTATTGTTCAACGAATTCGGATCAAACACTGCCGAGCTCACCGTGGCCGTATCGGTAATCGCTGTGCCACTCGCCACGCCGGTGTTCACCTTCACGACGAGTGCGAACGTCCCCGCAGTGCCGCCCGCCATGCTCAAGTCGGTGCAGACTACATTGCCGGTCAAGCCCACGGAAGGTGTGTTACAAACCCAGCCCGACGGCGCCGACATCGAAACAAAGGTGGTGTTCGCCGGTGTCGCCTGCACCAAAACCGCATCGTCGGCGGCGCTAGGGCCATTGTTAGTAACCACCTGCGCATAAGTAATGTTGCTTCCAGCCGCCACCGGATCGGGCGAGGCCGCGTTGCTTACACTTAGGTCTGAGATAGAAACCACCGTGGCTATATCGGTGGCAGTGTCGTTGGTAAGATTGATCTCGCCGCCTCCACTCACCAGAGCCGTATTCGTCAGGCTCGCAGGCGCCGTCTGGCCCACGTTGAGATTCACCGTAATCGCCGGGTAGCTGCTGGCGCCGGCCAGAACTGTAGAATCGGTGCAACTCACGCTCTGCGATGCAATCGAACAAGACCATCCCGTGCCGCTAGCGCCGGTGGGAGTTACACCCAGAGGCAGCGTGTCATTCACCGTCACCGTACCAATGGTGGCTCCGTAGGGACTTATATTGTTGGCGGTCAGAGTCCAGATCGCCGTCGAACCGCGCACGAAACTTCCCGAGTGACTCTTGGTGATCGTCATATCCGGCGTGCACTGCGCCCCGGACTGCGTCCCGGAAGTTTGCGTGATGCTAGCGTTCGTAACCACAGTACCCGCGGTGCCGGACGTCGCTCCGTAGGCGACTCCGGGATTTTCGGTGAGGCCGTTGGTCCCCCCGGTCACGCTCGAACTCGCCGGGGCTCCCGAAACCAGGATCACGCCACCGCCGCCGCCACCTCCCGGTCCGTGGCGATTGGCCAGACTAAAAGGTTCAATCTGCCAGGCATTCCCACCACTGCCGCCGTTGGCCTGAAGGGTCAGGCCACCCTCGCCGCCATTGGCGGAAAGCACAACAATCGTGCCGCCGGCTCCGCCGCCACCGCCGGCATCGTTGGCCGTTCCGTTGTAAGCGGACGTTCCATTTGCGGTAAGAGTCGCGCTCCCGCTGAGCGCGTAAGTGCGAATGATGATGAGGCCGCCGCCGGCCGCGCCGCCGCTCGCTTGGTTATCGCCGTCGGAGTTGTTGCGCGTACCCGCGCCGCCGCCGCCGCCGAGAGCGATGCGATTGATCGTCGCCGGAAAAACCGTTCCGCCTTCGCCGCCGACGCTTAGATTGGTGTTCCAGGAATCGCCGCCAAAACCGCCCGCGCCGCCGTTGCTTCCGCCACCGCCGCCCGCGTTCTGGTCGTTGGTGCCGTTGGGATCGCCGTCGGTGCCGCCGCCGCCGGCGTTACCCGGAGCCCCGCGCGCCATACTGCCGTCGGTGCCGAGAGCACCGCTGGGGTACCCCACATTCGTGTGCAGGAACGTGTTGTTCGATTCCACCCACTCGGGCGTTCCGGCAGTGCCTTCGCCCTTGTTGGCATCCCACCCCGGTGCGCCGCCCACCGCTCCGGTGTAAGTAGTGGGAGCGGGTTGCTCATAATCCGTATTGGCACCGCCCGCGCCCGTCAATTGCATGCCCGCGCCGCCGCGAAAGCCTTGTCCGCTTACCGATACCGTCGCGCCGTTCAAAGTCAGCGTGCTCGAAGTATCGAGCGCCAGCACTCCGCCCACGGAGCCATTCCAGGCCAGAGCCGTTGGCGGCGTGGTTGCATTAAAAGTGGCAGTGGTGTATTGCGGCACCACAATGACCTGGTAGGTGCTCTGCGCTTTGTTCGCGGTAGCAGCGGCGGCGTCGTAGCCAAAAACCAATCCCCCGCCGGCGCCAGCTCCCGTGATCGCAACGGTTCCGCCGCCGGTCCCCACGGCCGATTGCGCGGTCACAAATTCGTAGTCTCCGGCGCTATTCAGGGCCGTAAAACCCTGGCCCGTGTAACCGTTGCCATACGCAACGTTGTTCGAGTCGTTGATGCTGGCATCCTGCATCTGGATCACGAGTAGAAGATTTCCTGCCGCAATCGCCGCCGGAGTTCCCCCCGGTCCTCCGCTGGCTGCGCCTACCGTAATCGACGTCGCACCCGGCAGCACGCTCGCCGATCCCGGATAGTAAGTATTCAGCACGCCGGTCACGTTGTTATTCGCGAGGGCCTGCGGAGGAGTCGCGCAGGCCGCCGCCTGCACTGTCGCGACGGCCGTATAAGTATTGTTGCCGGTGTTGGGATCAGGCGGCGTTCCAGAGTCGGTTACAGTAGCCGTATTGGCATAAGCTCCCGAGGTGGCAGCGGTTTCAACCACGACGATGGTCGCGGTCGCTCCGCTGGCAAGTGGTGTCGGAAGAGTGCAACTGATCGGGCCGGTTCCGGTACACGTCGTGCCCACGCTCGGAGTCGTTGAAACCAACGTCATACCTGATGCCAGAGTATCGGTGAGCGTAATGCCGTTGGCGGCGGAAGGCCCGTTGTTCGAAACCGTAATGGTGTAAGTAGTATTGCTGCCTACAAACACCGCACTGCCCACGCTGGTCGTGACTCCAATATCAGCGGTCGAGGGATTGATGGAAACGCCTGCTGCTTCCCAGTCCGAAGTTCCGCTGAAAGTCTCCGAGAGCGGTACGCTGGGAGCGCCCGCGCGCGCGCTGCCGCTGCCGGCGAGAGAGCCCTGAGCCAGACTCCCGCCGCTATTCACATTCCACTCCGAAACCTGCGGACCGGGCACCGTGATGGTTTGATTGCCGCCCGTAGCCAGCCCGTCCAGCACCATGCCGTTGACCACGCTGCTCACATTAAGTTGCGAATAAGTCCCGGCCGCCCCGCCCGCGGAGGTAAACGCGCCCAGGGGAACGGTCTGGTCGACCCCGGTGAAACTGATAATGCCGACCACCGCTCCCACCGTCGAAGCGCCCGTGTTGTCCTGCACTAGCGTGCCGTTCAAGGTGCCCGATGGGGGATTCACCATATACCAGATTTCCGCCCGCCGGGTGTTCGTGGAATTGTTCGCCGCGCCCCATTTGGTCAGCGAGACGCCGTTAAAAGTGATGTTCGTAATATTGCTGCCGGGGGAATTGACGATGTCCATCAAATACTCCACCACCAGCAACCGGTTCGTTCCGGTGCCGACGGTGTGCGTGTATGTTCCGGTGCTGGGGCCGGCGGCGAGCAGTCCCGAGACCGTGTTCACAGAGTCCACCGCCACCTGGCTTTGCGCCTGGGGAGCGGCCGGCAACCCGAGAAGCGCCGCGCAGGCTCCGAACAGCAGAAGCGAACGCATTCCCTGCCTCAGAGTTTTCTCGATAAGATACTGGCCTCGAGCCGCGCCGCGCAGCCAGCCTCCGCCGATTCCTCTAAATTTTGCCTGGAACATTTTTTGTCCTAGCTTCACTTCTTTGGCCACGGCCAAGCCGAGGATCTGTTCGCCGCGCACGGCAGCGTCGTCCTGCTGCCCGCAATCTCCGCGCGTGATGAACAAATCGTTGGCATAGTCGACCGTCACCAACCGATGGACCCGGAAGCCATCGTTAGATTTCACTAAGACAATATCGTCCTTTCGTAATTTGCTCACGATTACGCCGGTAACATGCACAATCTCCCCGTCCCGTATGCAAGGAGACATGCTCGCCCCCCGCGCCTCAAAGCGCACCGAAAGCCCGCGCGCCAACAGCTCCCGGCAAACACCCTCAAACTGATCGGAAGCGGATAGGGAGCCAGTCATGGAAGATGAGTCGTTCGACACGACTCAAGCCCCGAAGGGGCGGCATAGGAAAGCCCGGCACGGCAGTGCCGGGAACAGGAGAAAAAGCTGAACCAGTCCCGCAGGGACGGCAACACGTTATCGCGCGCACTCTCTACCAAATCGCACATTTTCGATGGCGCAATTCTTGGTGACGACTTCATGGAAGGAAAGCTCTTGGGCGCCGCAGCGCTTCAGGGCTGCGATCCCGGATACTTTTTAACACGGGCTTTAGCCCCCGAGGGATTGGATCACCCTACTCCTTGCACCGCAAAATCCTCTCCACTGCGCGCTCATCCGGCTCGAACGAAAAACGGTAACAAGGCACCGAATCCGCCACTCGCTCGAGAAAACTCAACGCCGAATCCACATACTCATGCCGATGAAACGGCACAAAAGCACGGGCGAACAACTCCGCCACCATCTGGCTGCGGCTCAGCCGCGTGAGCACATTCCCATGCCCATGCTCCAAAACAAAAATCCGTCCTAGCGGCGCGCGCTGCGGCAAAGCAAAGCAACCCTCGCCATGCCACGGCGTGCCGTACATGAAGATCTGCCTGGGATCGTCACCCGGCAGTAGCTCGCGAACTGGGCTTTCGCGTACGATAATCCGGTCGTCGCTTAGGATGGCTACTTTGTGAAGCGAACTCCAAAGCCGCGCCGTAGTGCTCTTCCCCGCCCCGGAATGCCCGACGAACAAATTGCTGGCGCCATCCGGGCCCACAATGCCCACCCCATGCAACTCAATCGCCCGCTCCTGGGTGAGCCGGTGCATGATTAGGAGTTCGTCTAGGGGATACTCGAGGGGCTCCGCAAAATAAGCGCAACTCTCAAAGCATTCCTCGCTCAGCTGAAGTGTTGCCCGACGAAATTCTCTGTCTATGAGTAGACTCTTAAAAGGACGATCTCCGAACACTTTCGAGCTGAAGTAGAAACCAAACCCAGTTTCGTTTTCGTAGAGCCTCCAGGTTGTTCCCGAGTCGAACGTCCTCACCCCTCGGAACCAAGGAATGGAGTGGACCCACTCCACCCGAATATCGATGTCCAACTCACAACCTTCGAGCGAACATCCCTCAGAGCGAAAGGGCTCCAAAGGTAAAACCAGGGCTACATCGGCGGTGCGCGCTCCCGAGAGATGCACACGCACCCCTCCCACAGAGAACCCGCGATTGATTACAGCGCCAGACGCGCCACGGGGCTTTGTCACGCTGGACTCGATCCGGCTTGTCATCGGCTTCCAAAGTCACTAGGATCCGGCGCTCGCGCATGTAATTCCACAAATGCCCCCGCCCAGTGCCACTGTGCCGCCCTGGCCGAAAATCTTGCAGTGCCCCAGTACTGCCTCCTCGGGTCGCAGACTAATTACTGCCAGCAGCGGCGGCCGATAGGGTTTCCTATTGTCGACCTGCTCCATTTCGCGATTCATCGAGCCCCCGTATAATTGCCCGCCTGGTTAGTGATTTCCACAGCTCCCGCAGCCTCCCGCCGACACTGTCGGATTATTGAGAATTGGCAGGATTTGTCGTGGACCCGACCAACTGTCCACGTCAATCTCCTTGTTGCGAATCCGTCGAGCCGACTCCATCAGCGCGCCATACTCGCTCCCGCCGCTGCAGAACTCACATTCTCCGTGCGGCAGAGCCTCGGCTCCGATAACTGCTGCCCGCAGATGAGCTATATTGCAAAGAAAATCGACCGGGCTCTCCTTGTCGCCGTTTTCCATTTCGCCATTGGCAGGACACATACCGCACAGCGACTGAATCCGGCACTGTACGCATTTCGTCAGTCGAGTGCGCTTGCGCGCGCGCACCTCGCGCAAGGACTCCTCCCATGCAGGCTTCAGGCCCGATTTTCGAATGTCGAACGTTTCTTGTTGTGAGACAGCGCAAATGCTCATCTCGCCTTTCGCGTTAATTGCAAACGAATTGCGCCCACCTCCGCAGAAATAAACGGTTTCTATTTTCGCAAGGTTCGGGGGCCTCTCTAGGTCGTGCTTTGCCAACCGGCGATACTCGCTAGGCCCCCTCGGGGCGTGCATATCCAGAGCAACGACTTCCTCCGGTGTAAGCCTTACGGCCAGCGGACTCTGCGAGCAATCAATCCGCGGATTTATCTCGCCGTCCATCTTGAACTCCGAGCCCAGTTGCTCCTCGGCAAACTGACGCATAGCCGCAATTTCATGCTTATTAATGCTGGTCGCCACCGTCTTCAATTTCAGCGGCAACCCCCGTTCGCGTAGCAACTTGATTCCCCGCAAGCAGCGCTCATACGACCCTGGAATCTGCGTCAAAGTTTCATAAGTCTCTCGAGTCCGCCCATACAATGTGATCTCGATGGCGAACGGCGGCCACTCCAGCAGATAATCCGCAATCTTTTCGGTGATGAGCGTGCCGTTGGTGAAGAGGGTGATGAGAAATCCCTTCTTCTTGGCGTAGGTGTAGATCTCGAGAAAATCTTTGCGGGCAAAAATTTCGCCGCCGGTGTAGAGCAGCCAGAAACAGCCCATCTCGACCAGCTCGTCGAGCATGCGGAAGTGCTCTTCGGTGGTCATCTCACGACTGCGTGCCTCCTGATCGCCCATGGGCAAGTTGTTATAGCAATGCTGGCACTCCAGCGGACAGCGCCGCGTTACCTCAATCGACACCTGCATGGGCGCTCGCTGCCCCGCCTGCTTCTGGTGCAGCTCCGCGCTGAATGCTCCGTAACTGAGTTGCTCCATTTTCCCCCTGAATCAGCGAACCGCCATTTGCGCGGTCTCTAGTCCGAAGTCCGACCCCGCAGCCTGCATCTCGCTCTGCGCGTGCGCCCCAGAATCCATCGCTTTGCAATCCACCGCCGCGCTGACCTCAACCAGTCCCACGGCAAGCGTGTCCTGCAAAAACTGAGTCACATCGCGGCGAGCCTGCTCATGCGTAACGTCGTACTCCTGCTCGACCGCGCCGATCAAATCCGCCAGCCCTTTAGGATTTTCCAGCAACTGCCAGATCAGCGAGCCGGTCTGGTTGAAGCTATAGATCGACGCCAGATCGCCAACTTTGCCGCGTACCGGAACAATCAAAGTCTCTCCCGCAACCCGCCGCGAAACCACCGTCTTCGACCGAATGAATACTTGATCTGCAAGTTCGCTAGGCAAATCGAAATCTCCTTCGTGGCTCTCTAAATCATTTCATAATGCGAATGTTTCAGCCGCCGATGTTCAAATTGAGACTACGGTAGAGATGGGCTTGAAACAATGGCGATTAGCAGGCAGGTGTTGAGTTAGTTATCAGCGCGCCTGATTCCCCAGGCAAACCCAGAGTCGCGAAGCCGCGGCATTTGTTAGCCCAGCACGTAAGTGCCGGGCAGGCAGGGGTAGGAGGGAAGTGAATCGCGCAGGACAGCGCCCCGCCACCTTGCGCCGTCCGCTGGGCAGGCGGAACAACTCACGCCGCAAGCGAAAGTGGCCCAGACGCTCAAGCGCGGACGCTTTCTAAACATGTTAATGGCACGACTGAAGGCGTGCCCTTCCCAAACCTGCTCGACCCAAAGTTCGCATCCAGCCTGAACTAAGCCCGATTACGGTAGAGCGACGGGTCCACCTGTTGCGCCATAGCTCCGGTGTCCAGGGTAAGCCCAAGAAAGCTCTGCACATTCTCTGCAGCCCCTAAGGGCTCGCGCAGCACGTGATGATATTCCTGCCGATGAATGAACAGGTCGCCTCTTTGCGCAAGCCATGCATTCACCTGATTCAGATGCGCGCGTAAACCCGCGATCAAGGCGGCCTGCGGGACAGCCGCCCCGGAAGTGCCGCGCCGCCGAATCATCTCCGCTTGCGACGCCACCACTTCCTCCAGTGGCCGCTCCATGAAGATGATGCGGTATTCGCGTCCCGCCGGTAGCGCAAATAAAAGTTGTGAAATCACCTTCACTGCTTTGCCCTCGGCTTCCGCAATGCACGCGGGATCTTTGGGAAGCAGCTTGATGCGCTCCCACTCGTGGTAGCCGCGCGGATTGTCGGCGTCGGCCACGCGCTCGCCATCGGAGAGAATCGGCACGCCGCCGGCCGCGAGCATTTGCATCATCAGCGAAGTGCCGGAGCGTGGCAGGCCGGAGACAATCGTGATCACGCCGGAGCCTTCGTCTGCCGCTGCCGGCGCATGCGCAGAAACATTTCGCGATGTCGCGTGGCTTTTTCCAGATTGCCGCCGGGATGGGTATACAACGCGGCTAGCCAGCGATGCGCCGCCATCAGCCCGGGCAGCATACTGAGCGCAGTTTCAAACGCCAGCGCTGATCGCTCGCGATGGCCCAGACGAGCCAGCGCAACCCCGAGATAAAAATGTCCCAGGGGAAGAAAATGCTGCAGGCCCACGGCCAGCAGAGCCTGCTCCGCCGCCTCTTCATTGCGACGCTGCCGCAGGCGCACGACGGCCAATCCCAAATGCGCCTCGGGACTATCGCCATCGATTTCGAGCGCGTGCTGAAAGGCGCGGTCGGCATCGTCGGTGCGCTTCTGCCGCAAATAGGTTTCGCCAATACGCAAATGCAAATCGGGCAAGTGCGGATCGGCGCTCTCGGCTTTCAGCAAACTCTCCAACGCCGCATCCATATCTCCCTCTTCAAAATGAATGATGCCCAAAAGCAAATCGGCCCACGGCTGCGGCCTGGGGATCTCTTCGGCAGCGACCGCCTCCGGGGAAGCAACGGCCTCAAGCGAAGGCGAAGCCGGCGCTTCTGGCTCAGTGGGAGCTTCCACCTGCGCTTCGCCTTCCGCCTGCTCCACCTTCGGCTCAGTTCGAACTTTCGGCTTCATGACCAAAAGCTTTTGCAGCAGATCCTTGGCCTCAGCCCGGCGCCCCAGCGCCAGATAACACTGCGCCAGATGCTGCATAAAGCGCGCTTCGTCGGTCCACTTGGTGGTCAACTCCTCGAAGATCGTCAGCGCTTCGGTATATCGCCGCGAATCCAGATAAGCACGCGCCAGGTTGTACTGCTGCTCGCGCACCGCGACCGCAACGGCCTTCTCCTGATCCTCGCTGAGCGGCTGGATGTAACCCAGCGCCACAAATTGCTGCAGCACGGCTTGCGCCGCAGCAGGGTCCATGCGCAAATCGGCGGGATGCATTCCGCACTCACCCGCCTCGCTCTCCCAACTGGGAATGCGCAAGACTTGCGGCGGTTGTTCGAAGGCCTGCACCAGCACTCGGCCATCCATATCTTCGCCCACCGGCAATCCGAACAAAGTCAAAATCGTCGGCGTTACGTCGAGCAAAGTGGCGCCGTAAATTCTTTCGTCCTGCTTGATGTGATCGCCCTTCATGCAGACGATGCCGAATTGCCGGTGCTGCACCGCCGGCCCCGCCGGCTCCACTGGAATCCCGCGCGGCCGCAGATGGTCGGAATGAAAGCCGTGATCGGAAACAAGAATGACGGTCGTCTCCGGACCGGCGAGATCGAGCAGCGTCTGCAGCATCATGTCGTGGAAGCGGTAAGCGCCATTGACCACATCCTTATATATTTCGAACCTCTGCTCGGGAATTCCCTCCATGCGCGGCCGATGATAGTTCATGAAACCGTGGCAGAAGTGATCGATGCCGTTGTAGTAGACGGCGAGAAAATCCCAGGGCTCGTTTTGCAGGATCCACGTGGCGGCGTTGTGAATCGAGCAGTTCTCCGACAAAATCTTGGCGAAAGATTGCAGCCCTTTATCTTTTTCTTGATCGATCTCGGCCGCGCGCGGAATCCAGGGGAGAATCGCCGCTTCGCCCACTTCGGCGGGATGCATGCGCAAAGCGGCAAACTGATCGCGCATTTTCTCCGGATGAACCGCCCCCGGCGGCAAGGGCCAAGGTTTGTCGAGCGGTCCCACGGCATAGGGAAAAAGATCGGAAACGGAAATGCCATGGATCGGCTCGGCAGGATGGCCGGCGAACCAGCCGAGCACGTGAGTCTTATATCCGCGCTGCGTCAGAATATTCCAGATGGCCTTCACTTTGCGCGAAGTGCTGGTGACCGGCCGGACGCCGCCGGTTTGCGGGTCGGGCTCCATGAATCCCAGAATGCCGTGCTTGTCGGGCCGCTTGCCGGTGGCAATCGAATTCCAAAGCATCGGAGAAAGAATGGGGCGCAACGTCGCGAGATTTCCGATCACTCCATGATTCACAAAATCGTCGAGCGTCGGCATCAAGCCCTGATCGAGAAGCGGATTGATGATTTTCCAATCGGCGGCGTCCCAGCCGATCAGCAGCACTTTCCTGACGAGAGCTTCACTCATGAGGAGACTCAATCGGTCAGCGCGAAGCCCGCTGTTGCGCGGGCAAAACAGTCTACTACAAGCTCGCCCGGGAACTGGCTTCGTCGAAGGCCGTATGGCCGCGTGCAATTTATTGCACCGTCTCAGCTCCGAACCGGTAAGAGCGAAGTTCGCAGAATTCTTCTAATCTTGATTTGACCCGCCTCCCGGCTAAAACGATAATGATCTCCCTGTGCAGGAGGTTCCGATGAAAAGTGCTCCCCCAGCGGTTCGCACAGCTTCTCAGTTTTCTTCCACACTTCACAAGAATCTGAACGACTACGCTCTCTGCGTCGCCGCAGCTGGAGTTGCAGTCTTGGCCGCCCATGCCCAGGCCGCGGCGGAGGTTGTTTATACTCCCGCCGATATCGGCATCGTCAACGGGGCCAGGCTCGAGCTCGATCTCAACCACGATGGCGTCGCCGATTTCAAGTTGATCAACGACCTGCATCTTTCGACCACTCCTTTCGGCGACGATCTGTCGATCAAAGGCGCCGTGAAGGGCAACGAAATTTCCGAGAGCAATCCCAAGCGCTTTTATTATTTCGCCAACGCTCTAGCCTCCGGGGTTCAAGTCGGTCCCGGCGCCTCATTTCGCCCGCACCCCGCGAATATGGCTTACGCCAGCCTCACCGCTTTTACTTACGTGAGCGGCGGGCCGTGGAAAAACGCCACCAACCGTTTTCTCGGATTGAAATTCTTGATCAATGGCGAAGTGCACTACGGCTGGGCTCGCCTCACGGTCAGCGCCAGGAAGCATAAAGAGGAAGTGCACGCAGTGCTCACCGGCTATGCCTATGAGACGGTAACCAATACTCCGATCATGACCGGCCAAACCACGGAGACGAGTGCAAACGCGCCGCGCACAAATTCACCGGCGTTTTTTCAATTGGGGTTGCTGGCCTCAGGGGCTAACGGAATCGCGTTGTGGCGGCGCGACCAGGATTGAATCATTGGGCGATCACGTGATTGAGTGATTGAGTAATCGCGTCATCGGGCGATTAGGTCATGGGCGGTTGAAACCTGACGCTTTCGCTTTGCAATCGCCAAATCACCCGATGACTCAATCGCCCGATTGTAGACAAAAGGCGACGATTGTATCTCCGCGAATTCCCGTTGTCTCTTCCAAGTTTTTCAGCAACTCCGACTCCAAATCGTCGGGATCAGGCTTGATTTCGCAGGCCGCGATCTCTTCCTCCGACGCGCCCTGAAAACAAAGTTCGCAAACTCCCAAACCATCTCCCGAACGAACCGGCGGCCCGAACACGCGGCACGTCATGGGACGCGCTTCGTAAAGTTCGCACCTCCCCGTCCCCGGATCCAGCACCGGGCAAGGCTCGTCATTGGCGAATGAAGCGAAGCGTCGCGCGCTATCCTCACTTTCATCCAGAATTCCGCTTGCCGCATCGCCAGGAAAATCCGGCGCCAGCCGCCGCACCGCGTCGTCACAACGCTGCCGAATGTTTTCTGCCCGCTCGGGATCGCCGCTTGCCAACTCGGCCAACCCATGCCGCAACCGCGCCACGTCGAGCTGATTGATGGCAAACGCCCCGACGCAACACTGCATGCAGCCCGACCGGCAGGCTAGCCATGGCCCGCTTCGCCGCGCCGCGTCGGCGAAGGCAGCATCCACAATCTGGATCAGCCCCCGATCACCGGCACTTCGCCGCCCCGCACGCGCTGGAGATAGAACGCCCATTGCAATGTAGGAATCATACAACTCGACCGCGGCCGCAATGGAATGGAGAGTATTTCGGATGAGGACGAGAACGCAACTGCTCAGGAAATTCCCGAAGGGCGACGGGCCTGATGTTTTGCAGGCTCCGTCGCCGGAATCACCCCACCCTTCCCCCCGGCGGTAAGGCTCTTCTCTCGGGAATCTTGACTCGGGAGAAAACTGGCTCGCGCAAATTTAAGCCAGGGCTGTTCTCCCTCCCTTAGGTCTGACTACGATGGAATAGTGAGGATGGCCACAGAAACGTTTCACCCGTTTCTTCGTTTCATGAAAATTTTCTTGATCGGCTTGAGATTACGGATCGAGAGGCCTCTCCCACTCCTTCTTGCAGCCGTTTCCTCCCGCCCATCTTCGCCTCCCGATGCTCTCCACCTCCGCCCATGCCCGTCCAAACCCCGTACTGTACGCGCCTCTCAGATTTGAGTAAGATAGCTGCCACTTACAGAGGCCACGCTCGCGGAGCGTCTACGTGCAATTCCATGCGTTCGACAGCCTGTATCTGGAGCAGCTTCGCGCCGGGGACTTCCGGACGCAGGAGCATTTCGTCTCCTACTTCAGCGAACTGATCCGGCTGAAGTTGAGCAAGCGGCTGCGCTCCCGCGCTGAGGTCGACGATGCTCGCCAGGAAACTTTCGCCCGCGTCCTGACCGCCCTGCGCAGGGACAATGGCGTCCGCCAGCCCGAGCGCCTCGGCGCCTTCGTCAACTCCGTCTGCAATAATGTTTTGCTCGAATACTATCGCTCCGATTCGCAAGCGCCCCAGGCCGATGCCGAGGAGGTCCAGGCCAACCTCCCCGATCCAGCCCTCAGCGCCGTCGACATCATCGCCAATCGCGAGATGCAAAGCGAAGTTCGCCACATCCTCGACCAACTCCCGGAAAAAGATCGAAGCCTGATCAAAGCCATCTTCCTCGACGAACGCGACAAAGACGAAGTCTGCCTTGACTTGGGAGTCGATCGCGAATACCTGCGCGTCCTGTTACATCGCGCTAAGAAATCGTTTAAGTCCTTATATTTAAAAAGGATGGCAAGGGAACTCCGGCAGGAATAGAGGACTCCTGGCGGCCTAACTTGCCATCTCTGTAACGTTTTTCGTCAATTCTTCACTATCTACAGTAATGAAGGAGTCCCCCCAAGCATGAATCACAGTGAGGCGGCCGGCCTAATGGCAACGGAAAAATATCTGCTCGATGAACTCCCTCCCGATCTGCGGGAGCAGTTCGAAGAGCATCTTTTTGACTGTCACGAGTGCGCCCTGGACGTGCGCGCGGCTTCCGTTTTCCTCGAGCAGGGGAAAGCCGTGTTGGCGAATCCCGCGCCCACACCGGCGCCAACTCGAAACAACGATCTGGGATGGTTCGCCTGGATGCGTCCGGCGTTTGCCGTTCCAGCCTTCGCCGCCCTGTTGCTCGTGATCGGATATCAGAATCTAGTCACCTATCCGGCGTTGAAGAGTGCGGTATCGCAAAACCAAGCGCCGCAGATTTTAACCGCCGCCCCGCTGCTCAGTTCGGCCACGCGCGGCCCGAACGCGCCGGCGCTCACCATACGGCAGGGCGAGCCTTTTCTGCTGCCGCTCGACATCGTTCCCCAGAGCGATGCGTCCTCTTATCGAATCGAGTTGCATAATCCCGCCGGAGGTGTACAGTGGTCGCTCGTGGTCTCTTCCGAAGCTGCCCGCAACTCTCTTCCCCTCTGGGCACCGGGAGTAAGCGAGGCCGGGCAGTACGAAGTCGCCGTAGTCGCTGTAAATCCCAAGGGCGTAGATGTTTCTACAGCGCGGTATGCGTTTGCTTTGCAGTTTGCCAAGGGCGTAAATCCTGAACCCTAATTCAAGGAGAAAAAAAATGGCAACTCACCAAGTACCAGTGGCACCCCCGGCACCCACCAGCCGAGTTCATTACTACCACGCCGATGCCTCCGCCTATGGCGGATCCTATTCAAGTCCGATCGCGCATAACATTCCCCCACAAGCCTCGTTGTCGCTCTCTCCTTCAGGCGGCTACGGATCGGCCAACGCGGGAAGCTTCCAGATCGGTAATATATTTTCTTTCGACTCCGCCTCAACCGAAGTTTCGGGCGAGGTCAGTTCGATAGACGGCGGATGGTTAACCAAGGTAACCGCCACGCTCGTAGGTTTAAACGTGGCCGGAGTCGTTTCCGCGGACCAATTAGTCGCGCAAATCCAGACCGAGCATCCGCTCGACGGCGACTATCCCACCGTGACCTTCGCCGGCACCAGCTTCACAAACCTCACGGTCGCAGGCCAGCAGGTTGAGGTTACGCTCAACCTGGACATCTGTGATCAGTCCGATGATGAGGCGGCCAACGGCTATCCCGCCGACCCCTGCATCAACGACAAGGAATTTCTCGACAAGGTTGCCCAGCAATACGCCTTCATGAATGATCCCGACAACCTGCCCAGCTGGGTAACGAACCGAGCCATCCCCAGTTGGATCACGGAGCGCTATACTTGGAATCCTTCGCAGAACGGCAAGAGAACCAGCGTTCTGACCACCGTTGTCCAGTCAGTGACTGTTGTACCGCCGAAGAACGGACCATTCCCCATCAGGCCGTTTCTGAATGCCCTGGAGTTGCCCGGTATCGGCCGCGTCTTTCTAGGTGAACTGCTGGTCGACCACCGCTCCTACAACCTGAGCATGGTCCGCCTCGAACTCAATGGCAAGCACGGTGTGGGAATCAACTGCGGCCCGATTTCGGGAGCAAACGGCACCACGATTCCGCCAAGCTAGACGGTTCCGCAGACTGTACCAACGACCAATCCCGGCCGGAAGCTTATTCCGCAGACGCGCCTGAAGTTTTAACGATCATCGGTGATTGGCTCAGCCTTACTTCGTCCCGTTTGTGCGGGTGCCATCCCGAAACCCGGCGCAGCGCAGCCGGGTGAGGGATCTCCCGTTGAGGCGGGAAGAACTCTCCATTTAGGATGTCCCCAAATTTTTAGGGGCGGGAGAAGGAGACCATTCCCGTGAAAAACAGCTTGGCGGAAACTTCAGGCTGGTCACCCGAAGCTCGACCCTCCCACCGCGACCAAAGCAACCGGAAATCAGAGACTACAGAAATTCTTAGTGGGCATGTCGGTCGCCGTGACTTTCTCAGTCAAACCGCGACCCTAACGGCGGGAGCAACAGCGGGCGTCTGGTCGTTAACCGGACCCGAGCACGCCATCGCAGATTCGCCGCGGTTGCGCTCAGCGAAGTTGTAATGGCGCAACCCGGCCAACGGTCGCGAACGACAGAGTTCACTACTTCCACGCCGACCCTAGCGCGCTCGGCGGGTATCTGACACACCCAGTTCAGCGGATCATATCAGTGCAAGCGCCGCTATCGCTGCCTGCGGCGGGAGGCTACGCATCTGCTCGCGCCGAAAACTTCCGCCTCGAAGGCGTCCTCCGGCAAATCCGCATTCACTGAAGTTTCTGGCCGATTGAGTGAAGAAGAAGGCAGAGGCTCGATCACGACGGTGACCTCGGTGGCAGAAGGACTGAATCTTTTCGACGTGATCACCGCCGACCGGCACGTGGCGCAAATTTCCACCGAGCATCCGCTGGCGGACGATATCCCAAGCGCAACTTTTCAGGGAACATCGTTTGAGAATTTCAAGATCGCGGGCGATCGCAGCTACCCAAGCCAGCCCACCACCGACGACGAACGCTTCCTCGCCCGCGTCGCCGACCCATACGGACGCATGAACGACTCAAACCACGTGCCGGCGTGGGTACGAGATCGAACAGTTCCCGACTGGATCAAAAAGCGCTATAACTCGGAGATCGTAGAGGCCAACAAGGGGGGCAGCGTCGTCGCCTCGGTAGTGAGAGAGACAGACGGAGAATTCGCGGGCAGGACATTTGCCAACGTCTTTGAAGTCCTGGGGCTTGGCGGGTGTTTCTGGGGGAACTGCTGGTGAATGCCCGGTCCTACCATCTGTCAACGCTGCGCGTTGAGAGGCCGTGCTCACGGTCACTTCGGCCCGATTGTGGGGTCAAACGGCAGCACGGAGCCCTCCAAGCTAGTTGTTGACCCATCGCCACGCGCTCTATAAACTGCCTGACTGACCCGCATCCGTCAGGCAGTGTTCTGTCTAAACCAAGTTTTCCTAAACATTAGCGGGCGGCACGAGGGCGCGATGCCGTGGCGAAGACAACAGATGCTCAAGCTGCCGGTCCTCGCTTTGCTACTGGCTCTCCTTTGCACACTCGGATGCAATCGGCTGCAGTCCCCGCAGAAATTGTTGGACCATGCACGCCAAAGCCTCAATCGCGGCGACTTTGTGGCGGCCCGAGCCGAAGCCGATAATGGCTACCGGCGGTTTTCCAGCCGCGATCAGCGCTGGGCGTGGAGCTTCTTGCTTCTAGAGGCTGAAATCCTGATAGATCAGGGATCAAGCAAAGATGCCCTGGCACTGCTGAACCTGCCCATGCCAGCAGAGCTTGCCACGAGCGAACCTGCCATAAAGCAGAAGACGCTTCGCGGCACCGCGTATGCCTTGCTCGACCGCTTTGCGGACGCCGATCGGAATTTCAGAGAGGCGCAGGAACTTTGCAACGCGCTAAGCTCTCCTCTTGCAGCCGAAATTGCGAGAGCCCGCGGGGCCTTCGAAAGACGACAACATCACTTTGATATCGCTGCGCATTTTTTTCGCCAGAGTTTGCAACTCGCCCGGCAACAAAACGATACGCGTTTGGAGATGACAAATCTTTTGAACCTGGGCGTAGTAGCCGAGCAGGAGGAACACTACGACGAAAGTATCGACTGGTCGAATGAGGCCTACCGAACAGCCCGCATCTCCGGTGATCAGTACCTCAAGGAAGCGGCGCTGGGAAATCTGGGCTGGGCATACACTAAGTTGGGCGACCTCGATAGGGCGCTGGATTTGTACCAAGAAGCCGAGACGGCGGCGCGAGGAATTGAGGCGGTACATGACCGAATCCTGTGGCTGGATGATATCGGAGAGATCTTCTACCAGAAGAACCGGCTGCCCGATGCCGAGAACTATTACCGCCAATCCCTTGCCTTAGCTCAACAAAGCGAAAACTCGGCACAAATCGTCGACATCGTGACCTCTCTCGCCTTCGTTTCCATCCAGCAAGGGAAATTCGTCGAAGCGCAAAACTATGCCGAGCAGGCTTTTCAATTGGCGCACGATCGCAAGGACCGCTGGCTAGAACTTTATCCGCTGCTCGTTGAAGGCCAAGTCTCCGCCGCTCGCGGAAATCCGAAAGAAGCGGAAAGAGTTTTTCGCGAGGTGGCAAGCGATAAGCAGAGCGACCTTTCCCTGCGCTGGGGAGCGCGGAACGATCTCGCTCGGCTCTACGAGCAACAACATCAAGTCGAGGCCGCCGACAAGCAGTATCGGGCCGCGCTCGCCACCATCGAACAGGCGCGCTCCTCGCTGCAGCGCGAAGAATTCAAGCTCCCGTTCATGGCCAATGCCGCCCACCTTTACGACGACTACATCCACTTTCTGCTGGCGCAGCGAAAAGATTCGCAAGCTCTGCAGCTAGCCGATTACAGCCGCGCCCGCACCTTGCTCGAAGGCCTGGGAGTGCCGCAGGCAAAGTCGGCAACCCTGCCGCAAGCGCTGAGTGCAGAGCAGGTAGCGCGCCAAGCCGATGCCACCATTCTTTTCTACTGGGTGGGGCAGGAGCGCTCGTACATCTGGGCAATCACGCCGCAAAGCACCACGCGCTACGAACTGCCGAAGGCCGCCGAAATCGATGCCACGGTGCAGCGCTATCGCCAGGCCCTGCTAAGTTGGCAGAACGTGCTCCTAACCCAAAATCGGGATGGCATCCATCTCTACGAGATGCTGGTAAAGCCCGCCCGCAAGCTGATCGCGCCCAACTCGCGCGTGATCCTGATCACCGATGGCAGCCTCGACAACCTCAACTTCGAAACCCTGCTAGTCCCAAACCCCGAACTCCACTACTGGATCGAAGACGCCACCATCCTAAGCGCCAGCTCGCTAAGGGTGCTATCAACCGCGAGAAATCGCGCCCCGGAGCCGCGTCCCGATAATGGCCCAGCCGCGGAAGGGCGAAATATTGCAGCCCACGGCGCAAGCCGTGCGTCGGACCCGACCCAAGAACCAGCCCCGAAGGAGCGAAAGAAAACCGACTCCGCAAAACTACTGCTGATCGGCGACGCTGTCACCTCGCGCGACTACGCCCCGCTGCCGAACGCCGCGCTCGAACTCCAAAACGTGGGCAAACACTTCCCCGAAGCCGCCGAAAAAATCTACACTCGCGAACAAGCCACTCCCGCCGCCTACACGGCCGCCGACCCCGGCCAATTCTCCTTCATTCACTTCGTAGCCCACGCCACCGCCAGCAAGCTGACTCCGCTAGATTCCGCCATCGTCCTTTCGCCGGCCAACGGCGAACCAGACTCCTTCAAACTCTACGCTCGCGACATCACCCAACATCCCCTGCGCGCCGAGCTGGTAACGATTTCCTCCTGCAACGGCGCAGGCACCCAAGCCTACTCCGGCGAAGGCCTCGTAGGTCTCTCGTGGGCCTTCCTGCGCGCCGGCGCCCACCACGTAATCGGCGCGCTCTGGGTGGTAAGCGACGCCTCCACCGCCCAGCTGATGGACCAACTCTACGCCGGACTGCAGCAGGGCAAACCCCCGGAAACCGCTCTGCGCCAAGCCAAACTTTCCCTACTGCACTCCGAAGGAGTCTTCCGCAAGCCCTTCTACTGGGCCCCGTTTCAGCTCTACACCGGCCGCTAACACGCCCTTGAAGGGCGGCCGATAATAGCCCGGCGTTCGAACGCCGGATGCCCGACGAAGGACACGAAGTCACACCAAGGAAACCCAAACAAACGAAACCCTTTGTGATCCTATGTGCCTCTCTCGAAAATGCCCGACTGGTCACGATCGAAAGTCCGCCAATAATCCAGCGCTGTACCCTGTGAAACCCCGTGTCCCGTGTGTTTAAAGGTTTGTGGGTTGCGGCCACCATCCTTTTTCACCGCCAGTTGTGAGCGATATCGCTCATGCCAAACTCCGTGGCGTTCCAACTTTCTTTCTTTTTCAATCCTTCAAAATGCACCTTACCTCTAAGTCCTCTAAGTTCGCGGTCTTGACGCAATCCAATCCACGTTCGAATCTAGAAGTTTGCACCAAGCTCTTTGACAACCCGCACAGCCTGGCCAAATCCTTTAGGCTCTGGACTGTACCCGTGACCCACTGCGGCCCAAGGATCATTCCAGCTTTTCCGCGTAACTCCATGATTCCGCAAGGGGAACCGGGGGAGGGGTATCTCGGTAACCTACCCTAATCCCAAATCGGGACCGCTAACTCACTTCCTGGACTAGAATAGCTGATCACCTCAGCGAGTCCTATGAGTACGCCTGTCGAGCTCTGGAAAAATTGGGAAGGCCGCCTGGTTGACGGCAAATTCCCACTGCGCCAGTGGCTCGGAGGCTCCGGCCACAGCGCCGTTTTTCTCACCGAGCGTGACGGCCCCGACCCACAAAGCAGAGATGCACTGAAGGCGGTGATCAAACTCATCCCCGCACCATTATCCGATGCCGACGCGCAACTCGCCCGCTGGGAAATCGCCGCAAAACTTTCCCACCCCAACCTGATGCAACTGTTCGGCGGCGGCCGCTGCCACATCGAGGACACCGAGATCCTCTACCTGGTGATGGAATACGCGGACGAAAATCTGGCGCAAATTCTTCCCCTTCGTCCGCTGGCGCCGGAAGAAGCCGAGCAAATGCTTCCGCCCACCGCCGAGGCCCTGGCCTTCTTGCATCAATCCGGATTCGTGCACGGCCACCTCAAGCCCTCGAACATCATGGCCGCAAACGACCGCCTGAAAATTTCCTCCGACGGCTTACGCAAATCGGGCGAGCCGCGCTTTCCCAGCCAGCCCAACCCTTACGACGCCCCCGAAGTTACCGCAGGATTGTCGCCAGCAGCCGACCTGTGGTCGCTAGGAATGACGTTGCTCGCAGTGATGACGCAGCAAGAGCCCGAGTTGAACCAGAATCAGCGCGACCCAGTGGTCCCGGAAACGCTGCCCCAACCGTTCCGCGAGATCGCCAGTCGATGCTTGCTCGCCGATCCGCTTCAGCGTTGCAGCGCCCCTGAAATTCTCAATCGCCTTCACGGTCAACCCGTTCCCCGCGCCAGCGCTCCACCGGAAAAGCCAGTCCAAACGTACGCCCCGAGCGAGACCGCAAGAGAAGCCGGTGCCAAGCGGAAGTTAGTCGTACCAGCGATGGTCGCAATTGTAATCGTGGTGATCCTCGCGCTCGTCGCCGGCAAATTCATGGGCCGCCGGCCGGAGACTCCCTCCGCGGAAACTCATTCTGCCCCAGCCGAACCCGCTCCCAATTCCGCATCCACGGCGACGAACGAGGCTGCCAAAGGCGCAGTGCTGCAGCAAGTCCTGCCCGACGTTTCGCCAAGCGCGCAGAGCACGATCAAAGGCAGGATAAAAGTTAGCGTTCGGGTTCTGGTCGATCCTTCGGGAAAAGTTACGGAAGCGAAGCTCACTTCTGGCGGTCCCAGCAGATACTTTGCCGGCCAGGCCTTGAGCGCGGCTCGCCGCTGGACTTTTAATCCTCCCCAAGTCGATGGCCAGAAAAAAAACAGCGAGTGGCTGCTGCGCTTTCAGTTTGCCAGAAGCTCGATCGAAGTGTTTCCGAAAGAAATCAATCGCTGAAACTGCGCCTCAGCTCTTGCTCTTATCGCGAGTCATCTTCCAAACCATCTGCCGCAACATGCCGAGCAGGAACTCGGCGTCGCCGTTGTGCAAGTGCAGCCGCCGCACGAAGCGCCGCACCGCCGAGTGAAAGGACGTGGAAGTGTTCAGCTTGGGATAACCGCTGGCTGCGAGGGCTTCGAGCAGAGTCTCGATCACGCGCTCGATCTCGGCCGAGGACGCGGGAGTTCGCTTCTCCGGCTCCAACGCCGCAGTAGGATCGCGAATCAGTTCATACAGGCAAATCGCGACCGCCTGCCCGAGATTCATCGAGAGATGCTCTTGGCGCGTGGGAATGTGCAGCAGCCAATCGCAGTGGCTCATATCCTCATTCGAGAGCCCAAACTTCTCCGAGCCGAACAGCAGCGCGCACGGGCCCGAGGTAAAGTGCCCGCGGATCATGGCCGCACCCGCCTCCAGTCGCTGCACGGAATGCTGCAGGTCGCGAGGCCCGACCGAGGTGGTTCCCACGACCAACGAACAGTCGGCTACAGCTTCGGCGACGGTTGCAAACTCTTCCGCCTGCTCCATTACCGCCGCGGCGCCAACCGCGGAGCGGGCCTCGCGAAAGGCCTTCGCGTAGGGATTGACGACTCGCAGCCGCAGAAAGCCGAAGTTGCTCATGGCCCGGGCCGCGGCGCCGATGTTGAGGGGATTGCGCGCATCCACCAGCACCACGCGCAGAGCATCGAATTCAGGGGACACCAGCAAGGAATGTATTTTACGTCATACGGCGAGGGAGAATAATGACGCGGCTCATGCTACTGGCGCTATGTGCCGGGTTAGCATAGAGAGCTTCTCGAGCTGCGCTCGACGGACAGCCGAGGGCGGCTGTACCCGCATGGGCTTCCTGGCGTCTACAGCATGGCAAACTCCTGCCGCAAGGTGGTTCACTCGCGGCGCGCAATTGTAAAATATTTGTCAAACCGCTTCGCTTGCGGCGAAAATGGGGCGAAATCGTTGTAAGCTTCCCTTGGTTGAGGAAGCGGGCAAGGCACTTCGCCGCTTCACGATCGCCCCGATTTTAGCGAGGATTACTTCCATGGGCGGAATGGCAGCAACGCTGAGCGCGTCTCGAATGGTCGATCCGATCAACTCTACACGACCCCTGGGCAGAGTCCTCGTCGTCGAGGACGATCCCGCCGTGCAGAAAGCATTGAAGCGCCTATTCGAGACTGAGGGCTACACGGTCGAGGTGCGCGGGGATGGCAAGTCGGCGCTGGAGAGCTTTCAGGCCCTCCCGCCAGCCGTGATTATTCTGGATCTGCGGCTGCCGCAACTCTCGGGCAGCGATTTGTGCAAGGTGGTCAAAGCCCAGGCGCCGACGCTGCCCATCGTTGTGTTGAGCGCCACGAGCGATGTGTCCGACAAGGTTCTGCTGCTGGAACTGGGCGCCGACGATTATGTCACCAAACCCTTCAGCCCGCGCGAATTGTTGGCCCGGGTGCGCGCGTCTTTGCGCCACACCGCCAGAACGGCCGGCGTAAGCGTGGTCAGTTTTGACGGCATCTCGGTGGATTTCAAGAAGATGGAAGTGCAGCGCGACGGGAAAGTTGTAGTCTTGACCGCGCAGGAGTTCAAGACGTTGCAATTTCTGGTGCAGAACGCCGACCGCGTGATCAGCCGCGACGAACTGCTCAACGAAGTTTGGGGATACCAGAATTATCCTTCGACCCGCACCGTGGACAATCATATTTTGAAGCTTCGGCAGAAGCTGGAAAGAGACCCGGCCAGTCCGGTACACTTCCGCACCGCGCACGGAATGGGTTACAAATTCGTGCGCTGAAAACTCTTGGACCCATCACCCGAATCCGCGGCGCACACCCTTCAACAGTCCGCCATCGCGCTGGTACCCCGAACTCGGCTGCGGACGCGCTTTCTGCTCTCCATGCTGCTGATCACCGCCGGACTCACCGCGACCAGTCTGCTCGTGGTTCGGCACAGCGTCGAGAATCACGTGCGCGAAGGCATCGTTCAGAATCTGGGGAATTCCGTCACCACCTTTCAAAATTTCCAGCACGATCGCGAAGTCATTCTGACTCGCTCCGCGGAATTAGTGGCGGACCTGCCCATCACGCGTGCGATCATGACCGCTAGCGATCCGGCGACGATTCAGGATGCATCCCGCAACGTCTGGCAATTAACCGGCAGCGACCTTTTGGTTCTGGCCAACCGCGACGGCAAGGTGGTAGCCCTGCACACGAAGTCGCCGGGCTTTACCCGCGAGGCGGCGCAGAACTATTTTCAGCTCTCGCTGAATGAAGAGGACTCCAGCCACTGGTGGTTTGGCGCCCATCGCCTCTACCAAACTTTTGTGCAGCCGGTTTATTTCGGTTCGAAGACGGAAGGGCCATTGCTCGGCTTTCTGATCATTGGCTACGAAATCGATGACCGGCTGGCCCGCGAAGTCAGCAAAGTCTCGGCCAGCCAGGTTGCTTTCTCCTATGGCAACGACATCGTCGCCACCACTTTGTCGCCGCTGCAATCGCAGAGTTCGGGCGTGCTCGAGTTGGCGTCCGGGTCGATGCAAAGCGCTCCCCGCGACGTCGAAGTGGGCAACGAACTTTTTTTGGCGACATCGCTTGATTTGTCAGGCCAGCAGGAAACACGGGTGCGCTTGACGGTGCTCGGATCCTACGATCAGGCGGCCAAATTTCTCGACAAGCTCAACCGCCTGCTGTTGCTGTTGGGCTTTGCCGCGGTTGTGGTGGGGAGCGCATTAGTTTTTCTGATTTCGCACACCTTTACTCGCCCGTTGGCGAGTTTGGTCGAGGGTGTGCGCGCTCTCGAGCATGGCGACTATTATCATCCGCTCGATGCTCGCGGAGGCGACGAAGTCGCGGAGTTAACCTCCGCCTTCGACCGCATGCGTGCCAGTCTGCTGAAGACGCAACAGGCGCTGCTCGAATCGGAGCAACTGGCCACCATCGGGCGCATGGCCAGTTCGATCTCGCACGACCTGCGCCATTCGCTGGCGGCCATCGTAGCGAACTCCGAATTTCTTTGCGACGGCCGCCTGACTTCGGCGCAGCGCGAAGAACTCTATCAGGAAGTGCGAACCGGCGTGAATCAGATGACGGATCTCATCGATTCGCTGCTGGAGTTTGCTCGCACCCGCGAGTCGATGAATCCAACTTATGCCAGCATTGGCGATACGGTGCAGCGCGCCCTGCAAGCGGTGCGCCTGCATCCGCGCCATCAGGGCACTCCGATTGAAGTTCACGTCAACGGCCAGAGTTCGGCCTGGTTCGATGGCCGCAAGCTGGAGCGCGCTTTATACAACCTGCTGCTGAACGCCTGTGAAGCCGCGCCCAGCAAGGCCGGACGAGTGGAGGTGTCGGTCAGCCGCACCGACTCGTCGCTGACGATCTTGGTCTCCGACAATGGGCCCGGCATTGCGGCGGCGATCCAGGATAAGTTGTTTCATCCCTTCGTCAGCTACGGCAAGGAAAACGGCACGGGCCTTGGACTAACGGTGGTGCAGAAGATTGTGCAGGACCACGGCGGCGAAGTTACCGTGGAGCGCACTTCGGATGCTCACACCGTGTTCCGCGTGACCATTCCCGGGCGTCCTGCGCGAGAGTCGCAAGGGGCGAGCGACGAAGCGACGGACCCTCCCGTGCTGCGGGTGAAGAGCGCGGGAGCGGGCGAAAACTCGCTTCGGCATTCGGACCCCTAGTCTCTCGATCGCAGTGTATTTTGCAAAACTATTCCGCATGCCAGCAGGAGGATGTGTGAAGAAGCTAAAGACTTTTGCCTTACCGGCTTTTGTTCTTCGAGCTCTTACGATCCGTTCGAGCGCGATAGCGGCGGCCGCTTGCCTCCTGATGTCGGTTGGCAGCTTCGCGCAAGAAAGCCCCGCGGGGCTGGATTCGCAGGTGCGGGAGTTGCGTGCGCTGATCGAGCAGATGCGCAGCGAGAACGCACAATCGCGCGCCGAGATGCAGCAGTTGCGGCAGGAGCTGCAAGACACTCGCAAGCTTCTGCTGCCGCTGGCGGCTGCGGCGAGCGCTAACACAACTTCCAATACAACCTCGCAGACTCCAGCGGTCGCTCGAAACCCAGCGACGGCCATTGGGTCGGATCAGCAGACGATCGCCGCCGCCTCCGACCTTGGAAGCCGCGTGCAGAAGCTGGAAGAATCCACGCAGTTGCTGGGTTCGAAGGTCGACGAGCAGTATCAGACGAAAGTCGAAACCGCGGGCAAGTATCGCGCCCGGCTTTCGGGCATTGTGCTGATGAACGCTTTCCGCAACGTGGGAGGTTCCGACAATCTCGATTTCCCGAATTACGCAGTGCCGACGCCGTATGGGACTTCCCAGGCTACGATCGGAGCCACGCTGCGCCAGAGCGAGATCGGCATGGAAATTTTCGGCCCCACGCTGGCGGGAGCAAAAACCTCCGCCGTTGTGCGCTTCGATTTTGCCGGCGGTTTCCCGTCGACTCCGAACGGAGTTGACTTTGGCATCGTGCGCATGCAGACGGCGAGCTTGCGCTTCGACTGGGAACATACTTCGGTCGTCGCCGGGCAGGATTCGCTTTTCATTTCGCCGCTCTCTCCCACATCGTTCGCATCGCTCGCTACTCCGGCGTTTGCTTACGCGGGAAATCTTTGGGGCTGGACGCCACAGCTTCGCGTGGAACATCGCTTCGAGGTTGCGTCCGATCAGACGCTTACGCTGCAGGCGGGAATTCTCGATAACCTCGACTGGGAACCACCCGCCGATCCCTTCTATCGTTACGCACAGGCCGGAGAACAATCCGGGCAGCCGGCCTATGCGGCGCGCACGGCTTGGTCGAAGCACATCTCCGACCATCCGCTGACCTTCGCGGTGGCGGGATATTACGGCCGGCAGAATTGGTCGTGGGATCGTTTTGTGGACGGTTGGGCCGGCATGACGGACTGGCAGATTCCCATCGCGCGGCGCGTGACCCTCTCCGGCGAATTCTACCGCGGGCGCGGAATTGGTGGCCTGGGCGCGGGCATCGGGCGCGCGGTGCTCTTTGGCGGCAATCCCAATAACATTTCGACCCCGATTCACGGCCTGGATTCGGCGGGTGGGTGGAGTCAGATCAAAGTGCAGCTCACGCCGAAGCTGGAATTGAATGGAGTCTTCGCAGAGGACAACGCGTTCTCCAATGATGTTCGCGGTTTTGCCGTTGACGCCAACAATTTCACGACCATTCTGGGCCGCAATCGGGGTGGGCTGGGCAACTTGGTGTACCGGCCCAAATCCGATTTGCTTTTGTCCGCCGAATTCAGACGGCTGCGCAGCTTTCCGGTGTACAGCGGGAGCAGCGCGACCAATCAGGTGAATCTTGCCATGGGAGTTTTATTTTAGATGTGGATTCTGGTGAAGCTCCGGGTCGCGTTATGCGGGTTGTTGCTGCCCTGCGTTTTCGTTTGCGCGCAGGCGGTCGAACTCGACGGGAAGGTGCAGCTCACCAGAAACGGTCGCCGGCTGCACGACGCTTCGAAGCTGGTGGTGTGGCTGACGCCGGTGGGAAACGCCCCGCCAGTTACTTCGCCGGTTCAGGAGGCTGCGCAGATCCCGAAGCTGGTGCAGAAGGACAAGAGCTTTCAACCGGCGCTGCTGGTGATTCCGGCGGGAGGGAAAGTTGAGTTTCCCAACCGCGATCCTTTCTTTCACAATGTGTTTTCACTTTTCGACGGAAAGCGCTTCGACCTGGGGCTCTACGAGAGCGGGACCACGCGTTTCGTTCAGTTCGACAAGCCCGGAATTTCTTTTATCTTCTGCAATATTCACGCCCAAATGAGCGCGGTGGTGATCGCCCTGAACACGCCCTATTACGGTGTCTCGGACCCTCACGGAGAAATCAGCATCGCGGATGTGGCGCCGGGCCGGTATCAGATCCACGTATTCCATCCTTCAGTTTCGCCGGAGGCGCTGCATGCCGCGGAGCGCGAAATCACGGTTACGCCCGGCGATACCTTTCTTGGAAGCTTCAGCCTCGCCGAATCGGATCTTGAGCTGGCGCACAAGAACAAGTACGGGCGCGACTATGATCGGCCCGATCCGGATAGTCCGGCGTATTCGCGACCGTAGTCAGGTCGGAAAGAAATCCTCGCCGCGCTCGTCGGGGCAGCCGAGGCGGCTGTCCCCACATGGGAATGCCTATCCCATTACGTCTGCCTGTCTCAATAAAAAGGGCGTACCGTTTAGCACGCCCTTTTCGCCTCTGTCCTTCACTTCGCACACAACACTTTTTCTCACTCTACGAAAACTAACAGCTTAGTGGTGACCTCCACCGCCCCCGCCGCCGCCGGAATGACCGCTTCCACCCCCCGAGGGATGACCACCGCCCCCGCTGGGCGCGCCGTGCGTAGCTCCACCACTGTAACCACCGCGGCTGCCGCCGTATTCTCCGTAACCTCCGTTGGAGCGCGGCTGTGCGATGGGCTGGCGCATGTTGAGCTGTGGGCGGGAGTAATTGCCGCCACCGCGCTCGTAGCTGCCCGCACTCGATCCGCGAGCGTAGCTTGAGCTGGGTGCGGTGCGATTCCAATAGCTGCCTCCCTCGGCGCGACCCGCGGCCTGAGAGTTGCCGGCGGAGTGAGCGGTCGATTCCGCCGCATGCGACTGCGGAGTGAACGACTTCCACTCGCTGCCGCTAGATTCGCCCGACCGATTTTCGGCGCTCCGATTTTCGGCGCTCCGATTTTCAGCGCCGCGGTTTTCCAGGTTATTGCTTTCTGCACTCCGGCTGGCGGAATTATTCGGCTCTCTGCCAGAAGTTGAGCCCGCGCTCGGCTTCCCTGACGATGCATTCGACGCGCGACGCGACTCCGCGGCGCTGGTCGCAGCGGAACGTCCGGCGGTCACGGGCGCAAAGTGGCTTTGCTGCATGGATTGCTGCAGGTGCGACGTCTGCTGCTGGAAGGATTCCGGCCGCGACGCGCTTTGGGTACCGGCGAAATGTTGCGAGCCGGTGTTGCGAATCGTCGAAGGAGCTGCCGCCCGTCCGCTCGCCGACAAACTGGCGCGCGTCGGCACCACGGGCACGTTGCCGGTCATCATGCGAGCTCCGCTTAACTGCTCGTGACTTGCAGCCAATGCCGTAGTTCTGCCGGCTCCGAACTTGCCAGCGCCCACAGTCGAGAGCGCGCCTCCAACGTGCGGATCGTTGAGATGCGCTATATTCGAGAAGCGCGTGCCGCCGTGCAGCGGCGCAATTCCACCAAAGCGGTTCAGAGTTCCAAATCGATTGAAGCCGACTACGCCGAAGCGCCCGTAGTATCCGCCCCACCAGGGGAAGAAGCGGTCACAAGGACCGATCGGCAGCCAGCCGAAACCGCCCCATCCGCCCCAGCCAAAGCCAAAGCCCCATCCGCCTCCGAAGCCGAAGAACGACACGTACGCTGGCGCCCAGAAGGGACGATAGAAGCCACCCCACACCGGCCCCGGCCACCACGCCCACGCGTTGCCGTACCACATCCAGCGGCCGTAGTGATACGGCGCCCAGCCCCAAGGCTCGTAACCCACCCAGGTCCAGCCGTAGTAAGGCTCCCAAACCCAGTTGCCGTCGCGGTACGGCGCCCAACCCTCGGGCTCATTCGGCACCCAGACTTGACCGTAGTCGGGTGCGTCTTCCCACTGACCGTTCGCGTCTAGATCTTCCGCTCCAACGTAGTACTTGTTGGTATGCCGCCAGGAATTGGCGCTATGAATCATGCGGTCGCGATCGACGTTGAAGCGATCCCAATCGTCGCGCTCAGGCGCGGCACTGATTTTATATTTCGCATCGGCGCCAGATCCCCGCACGGTCGCCATGTCTCCCGCTTTGAGATCGGCGATCCCCTGCGGGGTCGAGATTTGCGCCTGCCCCTTGCGCACGATCACGACGCTGTCGCCATCGGGGCGCACTAGGATGCGGAAGATGCCATCCTGATGCGCGGGATGGACGGCAACGTTGGGCGTGTCGATCTCAGGCTCGGCCTCGCTCTCGCCGAATACAGAATAGTTGGCAAGACCTTGGCCGATCTGAATCTGGATAAACTTGTCGGTAAAATTCGCGATGGTGGCCTGCGAACTCTCCGCCAGGCGCAGAATGTTGGCGTAATCCAGTTGCACTTCGGCGCGGCTGCCAGCCCCGGTTGAAACTTTGTCGCCGTTCAATACCGGCTGATTCAAGATTGCGGCCGACCAAGTGCCCGAATCGCCTCGTTGCGTCGAGACTTCGCCATGAATCATGCTGACGCGACCCACCCCTTTATTAATCTTCGCCGGCCCCTCGCCCGAAGGACCGCCGGGCTGCGCCTCTTCTCCCATCTGCGGCGGTGGTCCAGCTTGCGGCTGGCCAGGTTGCTGCGCGCCGGGTTGAGCTGGCGGCCCAGCTTGCGGAGGCTGCGGAGGTGGTGGAGTGCCCACTTCCATGGGCGCGCTCGGCTGCTCGGAGGGGCCGGGGCCTTCCTCGGTGGTTTGGGCCTGCAGCTTGCCAGAGACCAAACATGCAAATGCCAAAGCTGAAATTGCAAGGCTGAATCTAAATCGACTTTTCATAGAAACCTCTGGGACAATGCCGGTGCCACACGCCATAGCACGGATATTGATCGCTTTAGGACTAAAGCAAATGCAATGCCAAACCCTGGGCGACGATAGAACCATCAACCCATTTGTTTACAGCAATATTGCCTGCGCCGGAGGCATTCGGGCGAGCTGGGGATTTAAGCCGGTGGCTGCGCGTGGCCAAGGTGGTGGTTTTCGGCCAATGCGCTAGCGGAGCTGGACAGCGGGCCGAATGGTTTTAATGATACGCGAACTCTATGCTGAAAACCTTGCGTGGTCCACGGCTTATGTAGCTGAGCCTATCAAAGGAGTAGGCGTCCTCAAGGATTTGCTTTTAACCCCCCCGCTTTCAGCATACCGAAGGCCTCCAACTAGTTTTTATCCGACCGTAATGCAGCACTGGTCAAGGATCTTTCTCTTCGTCCGCAATCCCAATCTTTGACAGCCGATAGCGCAGCGCATTTCGCGACAACCCCAACAGCCGCGCCGCCTGACTCTTATTTCCATTCGCCCGCCGTAGCGATTCGCGGATCATTTCGTCCTCCCAATGTTCCAACGTCATGCCTTCGGGAAGAAATCCGCCGGTGCCGTTAGTCGCTTTGGCTGGACGCACATCCAGATGAATATCGGCCGGCGCGATCACGGTGCCTTTCGCCAAGGCACAAGCGCGCTCGATTATGTTTTGCAGCTCGCGCACGTTTCCGGGCCAGTGGTAGTTGACCAGGATCTGCATCGCTTCGGACGTAATGCTGTCGACGGGCTTGCCGGAGTCTCCTGCGAAGCGCGAGATGAAAAGATTCACCAGATCCGGGATGTCTTCCTTGCGTTGGCGCAGGGGAGCGATGTCGATAGGGACAACATTCAGGCGATAATAAAGATCCTCGCGAAAGGTTCCCTGCTCGAGGGCCTCACGCAGGTCGCGGTTCGTAGCGGCGATCAAGCGCACATCCACCTTTATGGTGCGGGTGCCGCCCAGACGCTCGAATTCGCGCTCCTGCAGAACGCGCAGGAGCTTGACCTGCGTCAGCGGGGGAACGTCGCCGATTTCGTCGAGGAAGAGCGTTCCCTTGTCCGCCAACTCGAACTTTCCTGGCTTGCTCGCGGCTGCTCCGGTGAAGGCGCCTTTCTCGTAGCCAAAGAGTTCGCTCTCCAGCAGGTTCTCGGGAATCGCCGTGCTGTTGATCTTGATGAAGGGACCCGCGGCGCGCCGAGATTTCTCATGAATCGCGCGCGCGATCAAGTCTTTGCCTACGCCGCTCTCGCCGCCCAGCAGCACGGTGGCGTGGGTGGGCGCAACGCGCTCCACGGTGGCGAGCACTTCCTGCATCTTGGGGCTGCGCGCCACCACGTTCGGATGTGCGTAACGCTTGCCGAGGGCTTCGCGCAGCGAACGGTTTTCTTCCCGCAGCGCATGGACGTCCAGTTCCTTGCGAATCACCATGCGCATCTCGCTCAGCGAAAATGGTTTCAGCACATAGTCGCTGGCGCCGGCCTTCATCGCCTCCACCGCGGTTTCGACCGTGCCGAAGGCGGTCATCACGACCACTGGCAATGTAGCGTTCTGGCGCTTGATGGCCTGCAAAAATTCCAGACCGTTCATGCCGGGAAGCTTTAGATCTGTGACCACCAGATCGACCGCATTCTCGCGCAGAAGCTTTAGTCCGGTCTCGGCATCGCCGGCGGCGAGCGTACTAAAGCCGTCCTCTCCTAGATTCAGCTCTAGCAGGCGGCGCATTTTGGCTTCATCTTCGACGATCAGAATGGTTGGCATATAGAATTCATTTTCTAAGATGCGACCTTCGCTGCCGCTTCATCGCCGGCCGGAAAAAAAATCACGAAGCGCGCCCCGCGCTGACCTTCGCCTTGCGCTTCGCTCTCCAGGCGAATGGTTCCGTGATGGCCATCGACAATGGTCGAAACGATGGAGAGACCTAGGCCTACGCCCGTTTTCTTCGTGGTGACGAACGGATTAAAGATCTGCTCGCGAAGGTCCGCTGGAATTCCCGGACCTGTGTCTTCGATCCCGACCTCGACTCCCTCGCGATTCGCAGATTTCGCTGTAGCCACCGTCAGCCGCAGCGTTCCGCCAGCGCTGCCCATGGCATCATGAGCATTCTGAATCAGATTCACGAAAGCCTGCTCGGCCAAGCCTTCATCTAATGGAACCATCGGTACGTTCGGCTCGTAGTGTCGTTCTACATGGACCAGTGCACCTTTTTGCGTTACCGCGACGGCGTGCAGCGCCTGCTCCAGCACCGGAGCGATTTCTTGCGGAATTAACTCCGGATGCAGCGGCCGGGCGAAATCCAGAAAGCGTGTCACCAGAGAACTCAGGCGATTGGTCTCGCTTGAGATGTAACCCGCGAGTTCGCTGGCCAGCGGATTGGCTTCGCCCAATTTTTGATGCAGCATCTCCGCCGATCCTTTGATCACGCCCAGCGGGTTGCGAATCTCATGGGCGAGTCCAGCCGACATCTGTCCCAATGCGGCCAACCGCTCGGAGCGTCGGGCTTCGGCCTGCGCCTGTTCCAATCTGCGATTGGTTTCGGCGAGCGTCTCTGCAAGTTCCTGATAGCGTTTGATCTGGCGCCGATTTTCTACGACGAAGCGGTTCACCACCATGGCCGCTAAAAAAAAGAAAAGAATGCGAATGGCGAGCAAACCGTAAGCTTCCCGGGTGATGTCGTATTCTTGCAATGCGGGATAGAGATAGGAACAGTAGGCAGCCGACGCCACCGCGGTCCACAAAAGCGTGGCCAGAGGACTGAAGTATTCTGCGGCCGTGACTGCGGGCAGAAAATAAATAGGCCAGTAGCTGCTGTTGATGCTCAGCTCGCCGGTGTGGTCGATCAACAGCGTCGCCAGCGCAATCTTGAGCAGAACGATATAGGCCGCGCCCCGCCGCGGAGCCCGCGCCAAGAGCCACGACTCGCTCAGTTGCACAATGCCGATGGCCAGCAAGGTGAGTTGCTTGTGAATCTCGGCAACCGGAGGCAAAACCGCGAGTCCAGCCAGAAACAGCAGCCAGAGAACATCCATCCAGTTCATGGCTGGTCGCTTCGGTTCGCTCATGGCAGGGCCGCGAAAAACAGGTCGCATCGCATGCGAGTCTTATCAAAGCGCAGGCTGCGGCCTCGCGTCAATGTGATTGTTATTTCTTAGGCGGCGGGGTTGACGTGGAGGGATGCGAACTCGGTTCTTTTTGCGGCGTACTGGATGCGGGCTTCGGCAGCCAACTGGACTTCTGCTCCGGCTCTCGCGACTGCGGCTCGTTCCTCTGCGCCGAAGCCACCGGCTTGGCAGATGTGGCGTGCGACCCCTGCGACGCAGAACCGCGCTGCGCTTGCTGGGGAGTGCGCGAATTGGAAGGCTGAGAATTCCGGTTGGCGGGCTGAGATTGTGCGTTCTTCTCTGGCTCCGGAGTCCCTTGCTCTTCCCAGACGCGCGGCTGCGGCTTCGTCGGATTTCCCTCGCTCGAAAGCGAAACCGAACGGAAGCCGTCCTGCCTCAGCGGCTGACGCGTCGCTGGCACCGGCACCGGCCGCCCTGGCGGCACCTGACGGACCAGGGATTGCTGAAGCGGCGCTTGTGCGGTGGAAGTTGCTTGGTCTGCTCCGGCTGGACGCGGCCCGAGCGAGTGTGGCGTCGGTGCCGGCGTCCGCAGCGCGACCACCGGACGGGTCATGACCGCTGCGGGCGGATGGTTTGCGGCCAGCCTGCTTGCACCCATCACGCTGCTCCGCTCCGGCTCAAGCGAAACTTTGTTGGATGCCGGGATGGCTGCCAATTCTTTCTCGGGAATCTGTACAACGTTTCGCGCCACGGGCCGCGCGTTCACAAACGTGTCTCGCGAAACTACGGTCACGCCGCCATTCACATCCCGGTTCACGTATGCAATGCCGCTCGCGTTTCGGCTGACGGCTACCGAGTTGTAAATGTTCGTGACCTTGGTGACGTTCACCGTCGTGTTGGTCAGGTTCACTCGATTCACGTAGGCGCGGCTGACCCGATAACCGGGAACAAACACTTCTCCGGGGGCCAGCGGGAACCAACCCACGCCTACGCCCGCAGAGAAGCGAAACCCCGGCGTTCCCCCGACCCAACCCACAAGCGCGGGCGCATACGCCGGCCTCGCCATGCGCGGCCCCGGAACCCAGACCCATCCATTTGCCGCGAGCGCCCAGCGGCCGTAATGAAAGGGCGCGAACCCCCAAGGCTCATCAGCCATCCAAGTCCAGCCCCAAGATCCAACCCAAATCCAATGTCCGAATCGATAGGGAGCCCATCCCGCCGCCAGCACCCTCGGAGTCCAAACCGTGCCATAGCCGGCTTCATCGCTCCAGTCGCCATACTGGGCGAGGTCTTCATAGCCGGTCATCTCGGGGGAAACATAGTTGGCGGAATCGAAACGATCTTCATTCTGATCGCGAGCCAGGGCCCAGCGATCGAAGCCATCGTCGGCTGGAACCGGGCCGAAATCGTAAGCCAATTCGTCGTTGCCGTTGCCGGTGCCGATAAACGATGCGTGCTGATTCGCTGCAATCGCGTAGGACGATCCGGCGCCGGTAACTTCGCCGCGCCCGCGCCACACGGTTACGTCGGTGCGATTGCCATCCGGGTCCACATCCATGCGGTAATCGCCGGGCTGCAATATAGTGAACGCCACGTTCGGCGTGTCGACCTCATAGGAGTCGTTGCCGTCGACATGCCGGACCTTCACAAACAACGATCCCTGCGCCAGACGAATCTGCGCGGCCTGGTCGCTCAGGTCGAGCAAAGTGATTCCAGTTTGGGGGCCGAGGCGCAGAGCGGTCGATCCAATGTGTAGTTCGGCACGCGAATTCTCGTCCGCCCACAGATTGTCGCCTGGGGCCAACGGACGGTTGGGCACGGCGTCGGCCCAGTCGTTCTCGCCGCTGGGCTGAAACGACACCGATCCTTCCGTGTAATTCAGCCGGCTGACCCGGCTCGGGGGGTCCTGGACGTTCGCATCCTGCGAATCGGTTGCCGCTTGCGAGTCTTCAGAAACTTGCGTGCCCGGTGTGTCCTGTGCCTCCGCGCTCGACGGCACGTGGAGCAGGAATACCAGGCCCGCCATGGCTGCCCAACTCCAGAACTGCTTGTGGTTTTTCATTGCGCTCCCTCGGAAGATGCAACGGCCAGATTAGGCGGATATCAGGAAGCGCGACAGATTACTTCGGGGAAGTACTTCAGTGAGTGACGGGCTTGGGCGAAATCTCGTCCAGGGTGAGATTTAGCTCCAAAACGTTGACCCGGGGCTCGCCGAGAAAGCCGAATTGGCGCGATTCGGTGTGCTGGCGAATGGCTTCGCGAATTGTGTCCGGGCTTAGCCCGCGTTCTTTCGCGATGCGCGGGACCTGGAATTCAGCCGCTTCGGGCGAGATATGCGGATCGAGGCCTGAGCCTGAGGTCGTGAGCAAATCGATTGGAATCGCCGCGCCGGGATTTTCAGCCTGCAGGCGGTCGGCATCCCCCTGCACGCGTGCGATTAGAGATTGATTGGTCGGTCCGAGATTTGATCCGCTGGAATTGCCCGCGTCGTAGCCGGTTCCGGCGCTGGAGGGGCGGGAATGAAAATATCCTGCAGAGGAGAATAACTGGCCGATCAGGGTCGATCCTACTAAGCGGCCGTTTCGGGTGAGCAGCTCCCCATTCGCCTGCTTTGGAAATAAGACCTGCGCCACTCCAGTGATCAACAGAGGAAACAGAAGGCCGAACAACACGGTGGTCACCAGGGTCATGAGTACGGAAGTAATCAAGTTCTTTTTCATAAAAGTAATCTCTAGGCCAACCCCGCCCGCACGATGAGCAAGTCGATCAGCTTGATTCCGATGAAGGGCACGATCACTCCGCCCAAACCGTATACCAGCAGATTGCGGCGCAGGAGTATGGCAGCGCCCTGCGGAACGTATTTCACCCCGCGCAGAGCCAGCGGAATTAGGGCCACAATGATCAGCGCATTGAAAATGACCGCCGACAAGATCGCCGATTGCGGCGTCGCCAGATGCATTACGTTCAAGGCTTGCAGAACCGGAAACGTTCCGGCAAACATGGCTGGGATGATGGCGAAATACTTGGCCACGTCATTGGCAATCGAAAACGTGGTGAGAGCGCCGCGGGTCATCAGCAACTGCTTGCCGATGGCTACGATCTCGATGAGCTTGGTGGGATTCGAATCGAGGTCGACCATGTTGCCAGCTTCTTTCGCGGCCTGCGTGCCCGTATTCATGGCGACGCCGACATCGGCCTGGGCCAGCGCGGGGGCGTCGTTGGTGCCGTCGCCGGTCATGGCAACGAGCTTTCCCTGCCCCTGCTCGCGGCGGATGAGATCGAGTTTGTCTTTCGGAGTAGCCTGGGCGAGAAAGTCATCCACGCCGGCTTCGGTTGCGATCGCGGCGGCGGTCAGCGGATTATCGCCGGTGATCATCACCGTCTTGATGCCCATGGCGCGCAACTGATCGAAGCGCTGGCGCATGCCCCCTTTCACGATGTCTTTGAGCTGAATCACGCCTAGCGCGCGGCCATTTTCGGCGACTACGAGCGGCGTTCCGCCGGAGCGCGAAATCGCCTCTACCGCCGCGCGCACTTCCGCGGGCAGCACGCCGCCCTTTTCTTCGACGTATTTGGCGATGGCATCGGTCGCGCCTTTGCGGATGTGGCGGCCATCCAGATTCACTCCGGACATGCGAGTCGTGGCGCTGAAGGGGATGAATTCGGCGTCATGCGTACTCATTTCGCGGCCGCGCAAGCCATACTTTTCCTTGGCGAGAACCACAATCGAGCGGCCCTCGGGAGTCTCATCGGCAAGCGAGGAGAGTTGCGCCGAATCCGCCAGCATGGCTTCGGTCACGCCCGGCGCGGTTATAAATTCGGTGGCCTCGCGGTTGCCCAGCGTGATGGTTCCGGTTTTGTCCAAAAGCAAAGTGTTCACGTCACCCGCCGCCTCGACGGCACGTCCTGACATGGCGAGCACGTTGTGCTGCACCAGGCGATCCATGCCGGCGATGCCGATTGCAGAAAGCAATCCGCCGATCGTGGTTGGAATGAGGCACACCAATAAGGAGACGAGCACGAACACAGTCTGCGGCGCGCCCGCGTAGATGGCGAACGGTTGCAGCGTGACTACGGCCAACAGAAACACGATGGTCAGGCCCGCGAGCAAAATGTTCAGCGCAATTTCGTTGGGAGTCTTCTGGCGCTCGGCGCCTTCGACCAGCGCGATCATGCGGTCGAGAAACGTTTCGCCGGGGTTGGATGTGATTTTCACCTTCACCCAGTCGGAGAGCACGCGCGTGCCTCCGGTCACAGCGGAACGATCGCCGCCAGCTTCGCGAATCACCGGGGCGGACTCACCCGTGATCGCCGACTCATCCACCGAGGCCACGCCTTCGATGATCTCGCCATCGCCGGGTACAAATTCGCCCGCTTCGCACAGTACCAAATCGCCCGAGCGTAATTTCGAGCCGGGGACAGTCTCGGTCGTTCCATCGGTGAGCAGGCGATTGGCCATGGTTTCGGCTTTCGCGCGGCGCAGCGCATCGGCCTGCGCCTTGCCGCGCCCTTCGGCCATGGCCTCGGCGAAATTTGCGAACAGAACCGTGAACCACAACCACAACGTAATTTGCAGATTGAAGCCGAAGCCGGGTTGCCCCTGCATGCGCTCCCGCAGGAGCAATAGGGTCGTGACCACGCTGCCCACTTCCACCACAAACATCACGGGATTGCGCATCATGGTTACGGGATGCAGCTTGACCAATGAATCCAGCGCGGCGCGGCGCACGATTTTGATGTCCCACAAACTGCGTTTTGATTTCTTGCTCACCATATGGTTTTAAGAAGCATCGAATGACGGCTCAGAAGGTCTTTCCCGCCTGCATCAGCAAATGCTCGAGAATCGGCCCCAGGCTGAGCGCCGGAAAAAACGTAAGAGCACCGACGATCACTACCACACCGATCAGCAGAACGGTAAACAATGGGCCGGTCACGGGAAATGTACCGAGCGTGGCCGGAGCCTGCTTCTTGCAGGCGAGGTTGCCGGCGATGGCGAGCATGGGCAGAATCATCATGAAACGCCCAAGCAGCATGGCCACGCCCAGCGACGTGTTGTACCAAGGAGTGTTTCCGCTGAGACCACCGAAGGCTGAACCGTTATTGGCTACCGCGGAAGTGAAGGCATAAAGAATTTCGCTAAAGCCGTGCGGCCCGGCATTCAAAATGGCGGAAGTGCCGAAGCCATACAAAACCGAAATTGCGGTGAACCCCAAAATGGTTAGCGGAAAAATCAAAATCACCAGCATCGCCATCTTCACGTCGTAGGCTTCGATCTTTTTTCCCAGATATTCTGGCGTGCGCCCGACCATCAAGCCGGCGATAAAAACCGAGAGAATCACGAAGACCAGCATGCCATACATGCCCGCGCCCACGCCGCCGAAGATGACCTCGCCGAGCATAAGGTTGATCAAGGGGACCATGCCGCCGAGCGGCGTAAAGGAATCATGCTGCGAGTTGACTGCGCCGCAACTGGTGCCGGTGGTCGCGGTGGCGAAGAGCGCCGAGTTGGCCACACCAAAGCGGACTTCTTTACCCTCAAGATTGGGCACGGGGGAGGCAACGGACGCGGGACGTTGCGAGCCATGCTGCGCTGCCGCCGTCAAGATAGGATTGCCGCGAGCCTCCGCCCAGTAGGCCGTGGTCACGCCGGCGAGAAACAAAAGAACCATCGCGGTCCAAACCGCCCAGCCATGCTTCGGGGAGCCGGTCATCTTCCCCAACGTGAACGTAAACGCGGAAGGAATCGCGAGAATGCAAAACATCTCGAGGAAATTGGTGAAGGGCGTGGGATTCTCAAAAGGATGCGCGCTGTTGGCGTTGAAGAAGCCGCCGCCATTGGTTCCGAGTTCTTTGATAATTTCCTGAGAGGCCGTGGGACCCTGCGCGATCACCTGCTGCGTGACCGTCTGCATCGCGGGTTTTCCGTCCGGGCCGTTCACAGGCTTTCCGTCGGGGCCCAGTTGCGGCGTCTGGTAAGGATCGACCAACTGCACCGTGTCATAGGGTTTCAGATTCTGCACCACGCCTTGCGAGACCAGCAGCAACGCACCGATCAGGCACAGCGGCGCCAGAATCCACAGCGTGCCGCGCACCAGGTCCACCCAGAAGTTGCCGATGGTTTTCTGTTCGCGCCGCGAGATGCCGCGAATAAAAGCGATGGCCAACGCCATGCCCGCTGCGGCTGAAATCCAGTTGTGATAAGCGAGACCGACCATCTGCGTGAGATAGCTCATGGTGGTCTCAGGCACGTAGTTCTGCCAGTTGGTGTTGGTCGTGAACGAGGCCGCGGTATTGAACGCCAGCGCTGGAGGAACACCCGCGAGTTTTTGCGGATTCCACGGCAGCCACGCCCATTGCTGCACGCGCTCGAGCGCATATAGCATGATCATGGAAACGCCGCTGAATAGAAGCAGCGCCAGCGCGTATTCCTTCCAATCCATTTCGTGGTTTTCGTCCACGCCGGTGAGCCGATAGAGAATGCGCTCAACCGGGCGCAGAGCCGGGTCGAGCCAGGTGCGCTCGCGGCCGAACACCCGCGCCATAAAACTGCCGAGCGGCTTCGTCGCCACCCAGACAACGATCAACAGAAATAGGATCTGCAGACAGCCATTGGCCGTCATCAGAATTTCTCCGGACGCAAAATGGCGTAGACGAGGTACACCGTCAAGGCCACGCAGATGATCAGCATGATGATGGGCTCAGCACTCATGTAGGTTCCTCACCGAATGCGCTCGCAGAAACGCACGTAAGCCACCGAAACCACAAAGAACAAAACCGTCAGCGCCAAGAAAATTGCATCCTCCATCAGAACGTCCTTTCGATCCGCCATCGTGCCGCGACTTGCTCGGGTCGCAGGCGATTGCTGGCTGCAACGCGAAGGCCGTCATCCCGCCAGCACTTATCCCGCCATTCTTCAAACCCTGCGTTCACGGAACGCGACTCGACACTTCCGTCATCGAGAACAAGCGCGTCTTCGTTATCCGTATGCAAACTCCCAGCTCGCTCGCGGCGCGCCACAGAAATCACCAACTTACTCGCGCGGGGCGAACTCTCCCGCAGTAACGCAACCACAAACCCAATCATAAACGCGGATGCTGCGCAGGTGATGGCTACCAGGAGAAACGAGATCCACATTGCGACGCTCCAAAATGCTAGTGTCGTTCGCGCACCACGCCACCTCTCAGTCAAACATTGCGGGAGTAAGAGGGGCTTAAGGAATTTCTAAGGATTTCGTAAGGATGAGAGCAAGTGTCGACGTTGCGATGCCGACATGCTGACCTCCGCGAACGCCTGCCCAACATGGCCGCGTCCCGCTCAGCAACCCCACTCGGCTTCGCCCGGCTGAGCAAAATATTGCTTCGCCTTCGGTACATGATTCTTCACGGAATCCAGTTCCAGCAGCGCCAGGCGCGCGGCGGCAACTAGCCGGTTCTTTTCCTGCGGAGGCACATCTTTCCAGGAACCGGAGTTTGCGTCGCGGTTGCGCGAGGGCTCGGCGGTCAGGGCTTGGTGGTAGTGATGGAAGAGTTCCGCTAAACGTTCCGGCGCTATTTCGTGAATCCACATACGATTGCTCTCCTTGAATCTCACGTTGGCTACTCGAACGGCTCATGAATGCCGAATGCCATATGCACTATGAGACACGGGAGAGCGACAATTCCGGGTAAAGGATACCTAAAATGTTCATAAAGGCCCGAACATCCGTACCCGGCGAACTGGATGCCTGGCCCGTGGTGGTTTCACGGCGTGGGCCTGACGACGGGATCGGGAGAGTTTGTGGATGTGCCGCTCGGAGAAGTAAGCTCGAAGAGAAACTCTCAAGACCCAGGCTCGAAGCGGTAACCCACCCAAGGTTCGGTGAGCAGGTATTTCGGAGAGGAAGGGTCGGCCTCAATTTTCTTGCGCAATTGTCCCACGAAGACGCGCAGGTACTCGGGCTGTTCGGTGCTGGCCGGTCCCCAGATCGCAGCCAGCAGGGTTCGGTGCGTCACCACTTTGCCGGGACGCTTCGCCAGAAAAACCAGCAAGTCGAATTCCTTGGGTGTGAGATGAACTTCCTGCCCCAGCACTTTGACAGAGCGCGCGTCGAGATTGATGGAAAAATCCCCTGTCGTGATCGCGCTGGGTTGCTCTTCGGTCGCCGGCGTGCGCCGCAATTGCGCCCGGATTCGCGCCAGCAGTTCATTCATGCTGAACGGTTTGGTCACGTAGTCATCGGCGCCGGCGTCGAGAGCCTCT
>Ga0116117_1000031_pt1 | contig 71012 bp, 59 predicted proteins | sample June2015DPH_11_1_FD_89790 | JGI IMG/M metagenome (GOLD analysis project Ga0116117, IMG submission 89790) | Peatland microbial communities from SPRUCE experiment site at the Marcell Experimental Forest, Minnesota, USA - June2015DPH_11_10 | ecosystem: Environmental > Terrestrial > Soil > Wetlands... | reverse complement strand
CCTTGAAACGCCAGTGGCGCCGGCGCACTCGCATGGGTCGAAGCCGTTCATGTTCGACGCGCCCATTGCGCTGATTGACGCGCTGAAGGCCAACGGGATCAAGATCGTTTCGTTTGCCAACAACCATGTGATGGATCAGGGCTGGGCTGGGTTTGCCGAAACCCGCGAGCATTTGCGCGATGAGGGCCTGCTCTTTGTTGGTTCGGGCGATACGGCGCAACAGACCTGGCAGCCGGTGGTCGTCGAGGCCAATGGCATCAAGGTTGGCTGGCTGGGCATGACGCGCTGGCTCAACGGCAATCGCAATCCCGACAAGGACGAACTGCCGCACGTGAACTTTTTCCCTTATCCGGGCGAATCGGGCGGCGCTGCAGGCATGGACGAAGCCGGCGTTCTGGACGCGATCAAGCAGGCGCGGCTGCGGTGCGATCTGCTGGTGGTTTCCATTCACTGGGGCGTGGAATACGCGCCCGCGCCGCGTCCTGAAGATGTGGAGACGGCGCACAAGATGCTTGACGCCGGAGCGGCGGTGATTGTCGGCCATCATCCGCATGTGTTGCAGCCGGTGGAGACTTATCACACGATCGACGGACGCGACGCGGTCATCTTTTATTCGCTGGGCAATTTTCTTTCGAACCAGTCGCGCACTTATGTGGACGGTTTGATGCCGGACAAGGACGGCGACCCGCGCGACGAGATGATTGGCTTATTTTCCGCTGTCCGCAAAGACTATGGACCAGCGGGCATACGCGTCGAGTTGGGTCATGTTGGCGTATTGCCGGTTTGGGGCGAGAACAACCGCAACGATGTGGCCAGAGGCCGCGCCAAGACGCCGGTGATTCACCCTGTGTTGATTGACCGCGAGATGCCTCGCTTGCAGGCGCGCCTGGATGAATTGACCAAGATGAGTCAGCCAGCCACGCCGCTGACGGCCGCACAGAAGCAGGAGTTCATCGAGCTGACCAATCGCTTGAAGCTGCTGGATGATCAGCGCAAGCTGCTGGTGGCGCGCGTTGGCGATGAGTACATCATTGATCCTCCCAAGTTGGCGGAGAAGCCGTGATTGGATTGCCCTTCGCTAGAAGTGGAAGACTTGCGGTCATTGCGGCGTCGCTGCGATCTTTGTCGGGTGTCGCAAGCGGAAGACTGTCGCAGCGCAAGATAAGTAGCGGTGAACTTCGGTAATTATCTGCACGGCTGAATTCAGTCGCTTTTCTAAAACTTCATATTCTGGGACGGTTGTTTCTGTATGTTGTTGAAAAAATCCCTGATTCTCGCAATTGTTTAAATTATCTGCAAGAAAACAGGGCTGAAAATAAATATCGTATAGGGGGGTAGGGTAGGCCTTTTCAGGGAACAGGGAACAGGGATCAGGGAACAGGAACGGCCCGCGGCTTTGGCTGTTATTCATATTTTGATTGTGCGCGTTGGGAGGGAATTATTCTGCAAGGATTTGCAAAGACAGGGAACAGGGATTGGTAAAAGCCTGAGGTTTATGATGTTCCGCCCGGTCAGTGGTGGCGATTCTGGGGTACATATCTCCGCAGTGGTGATAACCAATGAGCCGCTCCGTCATGAATGGGCGGACCCCTGCTCCCTCCGCCGGTAATCAGCGCACCAGCACGTCTGTGAGCAGGACGGCTGCTATGGCGAGAGCGGCGATCCGCATGCGATGTCTCTTGTCCCAGAGTCGGTGTATCCGTTGCCAATCGGCAACACCTTCTGCCACACGGTTATTCAGTGGAACCAGTAAAAAGATCGATACCACCGAAATAAAGACCCAGATTGCATCCGCTGTAAGCAGGAGTCCGAGCCCGGGCTCGCGCCAGCGAAGCCAGGTCTGAATTCCGAGCATGAAGGTACAGGCTGGATACCAGACGGGCATCACTCTTCCAAGGACGAAGGCAAAACGCCCAAGCATTTTCAACTGTGCTTCGGGTTCAAGTCGCCATGCGGCGGGGTTAACGAAGGCAGAAACAGAAAACTCGACGCCTACCAAAGCAACGACGAAAAAGACAGTGGCCATGTTGAACAAGTGCATGAGCGGCACATATCGACTCCTTGGTTTAAGGCGCCGTTGAATTGGGATTGATGCAAAAAGGAGGACTGACGGAGTTGTCAGTGGAAGGAAAGTCAGGTGGAAAAGCAGGTCCTTCGACTGCGTTGGGCGCAAAAAGCGCGCCCAACTTCGCTCAGGATGACAGATTATTTTGAGATGAAATTCAGAAACAAGACACTGCATGACAGATTTTTGTGAGATGAATCTTGTCAACAGAATGGTAGCCGCGTTGCGAGCAGGCGCGGGCTGGATGGCTGGCTCAGGCTTCGTCTTCGAGCAGGGATTCAGGGGTGACTACGCGATGGCGAACGTAGTTGTAGGGGGGCACGGCATGGCCGCGCAGGAGCGAGATGCCGATCTGGATGAGGCGGGGGCCGTAGCTTTCTACTTCATGAGAGATCGAACCGACGAGGGCGCTTTTGCCTGAGCGCATCTCTTCGATCACTTCGGGAATGCAGTCCTGGCCGGCGATGGCGAAGTCGTCTTCGCGGCCTGATTTGCGGGCTGCGTCGAGGACGCCGAGGGCGCTGGAATCGGTGGCGGCGGCTACCAGATAATGTTCTCCCTTGGGATGGTTCTTAAGGAATTCGGTGACGGCCGAGCGGCTAGGCTCGCGCATGCCACGGCCATCGATTTGAATATAGCGGTCGGATGGAATATCTTCGAGGCGCTGGCGAATTCCGTCGAATGCGCCGGTAATGCGGTTCTGGACAAAGCTGCCCGCCTCGGTGAATCCCACGCCGAGCACACGGTCGACTTTGCCTTTCCACTTACGCAGGGCGAATTGCGCCAGCAGCGAACCAGCTTCGTAACCTACTTCGAAGTTATCCACGCCAAAGTAGGTGGCATTGGGATGAGGGACGTCGATAGCTACCAGGGGAATGTCAGCCTTTTTGAAGATATGCGCGACGCGCGGGGCGACCGCTTCTTCGACCTGGAATTCGAGCGCAAGATCGACGCGCTTGGCAACGAACTCCTCGGCATTCTGGATGGCGACGTCGGGATCGTAGCGGTTATCGAGCAGCAGCAACTCGACGCCGGAGGCAGCCGCAGCGGCGGTTACACTCTGCGCCACAGCTTGCGAGAAGGGCATTTCCGCGCTCTGCGCCGCAAAGCCGAAGCGCAAGCGGCGAGGGCGCGAAACCAGACGGTAAAGGCCGTTTTGCGTTTGGGCGACGTAGCCGCGATGCACCAGCGTTTTGAGGATGCGATAGACGCTGGTTTTGGATATCTGCGTCTTCTGGAAGACATCTTCAAGCGAAACCTGAGAATGATTCTGCTCGAGCAGCTCGATCACGTCGAGCGCCTTGGACAAAATTGGAATCAGGTACAGGCGTCTGATTTTTGCCTTGGGCAATTGTTCATCTCCGCACGTGACCTTCTATAAGAAGGAAGGCCACTGACAAGAATAACTCGTTTCAAGCATAACTCGCGACCGAAGAGTGACGGCTGCCTCGTTCGCGTCCAATGCGCTCGACGTAGCCGCCGGAGCGAAGAGCTGCCAGAGGGTCAGGGGAGAGGCCGCGCGCCTCACGCCAGGCTGCTGCCAGCGGGCGTACATCGGTCCAGAAAGCGCCACGGAAGAGTTCCTCAGCGGCGACCAGGTCGCAGGATTGCTGAAGGGCGGCGAGCTTTTTGCGATCGATCAGAGCGGCCTTGAGCCATAACTCCTGCGCGGTAACCACGGTCTGCACGGTCGCTTCAATTTTGCCTTTCAGGTTGTGACTCTGATCGACCATGAAGGCGATTCTATTGGCGCGACCTTCTTCAACGCCTGAGTGAATCTCATGGAAGATGCGGAAGATCTGATAGGGATCGATGGAGCCGAGCGTGAGATCGTCGTCGGCATAGCGGCGGTCATTGAAGTGGAAGCCGCCGAGCAGGCCGGTGTGGAGCAGCCAGGCGACGATCTGTTCGATGTTCTGCGCTGGAAGGTGATGGCCGGTATCGACGAGGACGCGGGCGCGCGGACCAGCCTGACGCGCCAAGTGCGAGGACATTCCCCAGTCGGCAATGTCGGTGTGATAGAAGGCCGGCTCGAAGGGCTTGTATTCGATGAGCAGGCGCTGCTCGGGCGACAGATGATCGTGCGCTGTGCGCAGAGCGTCTTCAAGCCAGCCGATGCGCTTGCGAATGCTCTGTGTGCCGGGATAGTTTGAGCCATCAGGCAGCCAGAGGGAGAGTTCGCTGGAGTTGAGCGCCTTGGCAATCTCGATGGAATCGAGCACATGCCGCAGAGCTTGATTACGAATTTCCGCGGAGGGATTGCAGAGCGAACCGAACTTGTACTCTTGATCTTGAAAGAGATTGGGATTGATGGAGCCGGCGCGGACGCCGTATTTTTTCTCGAGGGCCTGCACCTCAGGCACGTCCTTGATGCCGTTGGGAAGATCCCACATGACGTGCAAAGCCAGCGTCGGCGTGACTCCGGTGAGGCGATTGACCTCTGCCGCGTCGGCAAACTTCTCTTCAATGGTGGAGGCTGCGGCAGGCTGCAAAAACTTGCCAAAGCGAGTGCCGGTGTTGGCGAATCCCCAGGAAGGAATCTCGATCTGAAAAGAATCCAAGGCCCGAGTGGCGCGATCGAAGACTGCTGATTCCGATGGTGTCATGATGGTTTCCTACCCTTTGCCGAGCCGGTTTCCGCCGGTCTCAAATCTGCTTTCGTTGATAACAAACTTTCGTCGCGCACCACAATCACGTTAAGAAATCGGGGCCCATGGACGCCTTTGATGCGCGTCATTTCAATGTCCGCAGTGGCGCTGGGCCCGGAGATCCAAGTCACCAGCGCGGGCGGCTGCTTACATTGTTCGAAGTATTCCGGCAGCGTTTCTACCACTTGACTGGCGCGCAAAACGATGAGGTGCCAATCGGGCAAAAGACTCAGCACGCGCCTGCCCTCAGTGGCGGAGTGATGGAGCACGATGGTTCCTGAATCGGCGATGCCGCAAAAGGCGGTGGTGACCACGCCCTGAGCCTGCTCAATTTCGTTGGTCGTGAGGCCGCGGTCTGTCTTCCACTCGAAGCCCGCGGCCAGCCACGCTGCGGGTAACTGTTCCGGGGCCACAAAGCTGTGGCGACCGCTGGCGGTGAGCTGCGCCTTGATGACGGCTGGCAACTCTGTCGGTGAGGACTCGACCACGTCCGCATCGTATTCGCGTAGACGTTCAATCATCAGCTTCAGCCGGGCGTTGGCGTCGAGTTGACCGTGGCGGACGTAGTCGCGGGGCAGCGCCGCATAGGCCTCCGCCCGGTCTGGAGAGTCTTGAGCGCAAGGCAAAGTCGCAAGGCGAATGCTGTCGAGAATGGTTTGCCGAGATTGGAGAGGAGCGCTCATTTTGCCTCCTTACTCGACTTGGGGCCGCGCTCTGCCCACCACTCGTGGAAGTTCTGGCTGGGCAATCCGCGCAGGTCGCGACTCTGGGTCCACTTTGCGCCGAGGAGGGGCAGCGAATGAATCCAGCCGTCTTTGCTGGTGAAAAGCCTCAGGCCGATGCGTCCCATTCGCTGCGCCGCATGGAAGCGCCAAGCCTTGGCAAACAGCAGATTGGCGATGCGCAAGCCGAGGTACATGGGATCGAAGAAGCGCACGGTCTGGCTGCGTTCCTGATTCACTACTTGCGAGCGCAATTCGAGCAAGACCTCGGGGATATTGATTTTCACGGGGCAGACTTCGTAGCATGCGCCGCAGAGCGAGGAGGCATAAGGCAAGGACTGCGCGTATTTCATCTGCATCAGTTGCGGAGTAAGGATGGCGCCGATGGGCCCCGGATAGACCGAGCCGTAAGCGTGGCCGCCGGTCTGCCGGTAGACGGGGCAGGCGTTCATGCAGGCCGCGCAGCGAATGCATTTGAGCGTCTGCCGCTCGACAGGCCGAGTCAACATTGCGGAGCGGCCGTTGTCGAGCAGAATCACGTGGAAGTTCTGGGGACCGTCGCCGGGGGTGACGCCCGTCCACAGCGACGTGTAAGGGTTCATGCGCTCGCCGGTAGCTGAGCGAGCCAGTACTTGCAACATCACTTCGAGATCCTGGAAGCGCGGCAGCACCTTTTCGATTCCGGCCAGCGTGATCATTGTGCGCGGCAGGGTGAGACACATGCGGCCGTTGCCTTCGGATTCGACCACGGCCACCGAACCGGTTTCGGCGATCAAAAAATTGGCTCCGCTGATGGCCGTTGGAATGGTGAGAAACTTCTGGCGCAGGTAGGTGCGGGCAGCGTTGGTCAGCTCTTGCGGATCGTCAGAGAGGTCTTTGAGACCCATTCGCCGCGCAAAAATCTCGCGCACCTGGCTGCGATTCACGTGCAGCGCCGGCACGACAATGTGCGACGGCTCCTGCTCGCCCAGTTGCAGAATAATCTCAGCCAAATCGGTCTCGAAGGCGCTGACCCCGGCGGCCTCAAGAAACGGATTCAACTGAATCTCGGCCGAGGTCATGGTCTTGATTTTGATGACCTCGCTGGCGTTCTCCTGACGCAACAGATCGAGGATGATTTGACGCGCCTCGGCGGCGTCGGAGGCCCAGTGAACCGTGCCTCCCGCTGCGGTGCAACGCGCTTCAAACTGTTCAAGGTATGCGCCCAGGTTTTCGAGAGCATGGGCGCGAATCGCCGAGGCCGCCGAACGCAGTTGCTGCCAGTCAGTTTTTTCGGCCACCAGGCGGGCGCGCTTGGCCTGGATCACATCAATGGCGTGGGCCACGTTCTTGCGTAGTTGCGTGTTGCGCAGCACCGGTAAAACAGCCTTGGGAAACGGAAGCGCCAAGCGCGGGTCAAGCTCGGCATAGCTATCGATTGCGTGCAGGCTCGGCGATTGACTCATGCGGTCGCCTCCGCTTCTTTCGTGCTGGCCAAGATCTGCGCCAGGTGAATTGTCTTCATCCCCGCATCTTGACGGTGCATTGCTCCGCCTAGATGCATGAGGCAGCTGTTGTCCAGCGCCGTGCAGTATTCCGCGCCGGTCGAGAGCACGTCCTGAAGCTTGACCGCCATCATGGCGGAGGAGACATCGGCGTTCTTGATGGAGAATGTCCCGCCGAAACCGCAGCAGCGATCAACATTCGGGAGGGTCGCCAGCTCCAGGCCCTTTACCTTGGCCATCAGCCGATAGGGACGCTCGCCCAGATGCAGCGCGCGCACTCCATGACAGCTTGCGTGGTAGACAACGCGATGAGGAAAATGGGCGCCCACATCCTCCACGCCGAGCCGATCAATCAGAAACTCGCTGAGCTCGTAGACCCTGGGCAGCAGAGCCGCGAATTCCTGGCGAAGAGCCTCGTTGCCCAGCTCATCGAAGAGCCCGGGATACTGATCGCGGATCATGGCTACGCAGGACGACGAGGGAATCACCACCGTCTCGGCATCCTGATAGAGACGCACAAAGCGCTTGGCCTGGGAGAACGCCTCGCCGCGAAATCCGGTGTTGGCGTGCATCTGTCCACAACAGGTTTGCCTGGGGTGGAACTCCAATTCGACGCCCAAACGCTCGAGCAGATGCACCACCGCCTTGCCCGTCTCCGGGAAGAGAGTGTCGTTGTAGCAGGTTATAAAAAGCGAAGCGCGCATCTTTGCCACCGATTGCCGCAGGCGATAGCTCGAAGACGTATGTTATTCGATAGAAGTACTATTTGTCTATTGCATTTTCAGCAATTGCCGCCGCCTGCCCCGGCTTCTGCGAATCCTGGTGTTGATTTTACTTGTGCGACGCCCTAATCAGCGCCGCGGAAGTTGTGGATGATGGCCATGTACTCGCGCGCAGTTTGGGTGATGATCTCCGGCTTGCCGTCGGCGATGGCCTTTTGATTGACCAGGTCGCCGCCCACGCCCAAGGCGAATGCTCCAGCGGCCAAAAACTCCGCCGCCGTGGCCAGCGAAACTCCGCCGGTGGGAATCAGTTCGATCTGTGGCAGCGGTGCCTTGAGAGCCTTGAGGTACTTTGCGCCGCCCAGCGCACTGCACGGAAAAACCTTCACCACATCGGCGCCAGCCTCCCAAGCCGTCAGCACTTCGGTGGGCGTGAGCGCTCCGGGCATCACGGGCACGCTATAGCGGCGGCAGATTTCAATCGTCTTCACGTTCAGCGACGGACTGACAATGAAGGATGCGCCGGCCAACATGCAGGCCCGCGCGGTCTCTGGATCGAGGACCGTGCCTGCTCCGATCAGGATGCGACCTCCGGTTTGCCGGACCAGCTTGTGGATCACTTCAATGGCCGCCGGAACCGTCATAGTCACTTCGAGGGCTGTAACTCCTCCTGCCTCGATAGCTTGTGCCAACGCAAGCGCTTCTTCAACCGAGTTAGCGCGCAGCACCGGAAGCAATCCAACTTCACGGATGCACTTGAGTACGTCTTCTTTCTTGATGGCCATGACTGCGAGTTTCTCCGTATTGTCTGCGGCTGCTACTTTTCTTTAACCTTAATGACGAAATAGACAAATGTTTCACCCTGGCCGAGAAGAATCTGATGCGGCACCCCCGCTGGGATGTGTACAAAATCTCCCTGGCTCAGCACGGTTTGCGTTCCGCCCATTACTGCGAGTCCGCGGATTTCACCCGGCCCCGACGGCTTGCCATCGGGCACCGTACCGCCAGTGACCAAGGCCGCGCTGCCTTGAACCACGTAGAAGACGTCGGCGAAGTTCTGATGAATTTCCGCGCCGCCGCTCTTGTTGCGCAATGCGATCATCGTAAAGTGGTTGGGATACTCGGCCAGTTTGATACTCGCGTTACCGGTCGGTCCCTGGGCCTTTGCGGTCAGTTCCTGAATCTTCCCAATCAATTGGGCCTGGGTCAGATGATCGACGGCAGGATTGACAACAGGAGTCACAGCCGGAGTTACGGCATGAACTTGAGCTGCTGCCATGACTGGCGAAAGAGACAGGGCGCAAAATGCAACCGACGCGAATACGAATTTCATAACTCACCTCAAAACTTAGTTAGTGACCGTTAGAAGAGATCCGTGGTTTTTAACGCATCCATATCGTCGTACGCCTGATTTTCTCCACCCATGCCCCAGCAGAAAGTATAGTTCCTGGTGCCTACTCCGGAGTGAATGGACCAGCCGGGAGAAACGGCAGCCTGCTTGTTGGAGATCATGATGTGGCGAGTCTCATTGGCCGGTCCCATCAGATGCAGCACTCGTTCGCCTTCAGCGACATCGAAGTAAAGATAGATTTCCGAGCGCCGATTGTGGGTATGCGAAGGCATGGTATTCCATACGCTACCGGAGGCAAGGTGCGTGAATCCCATGACGAGCTGGCAACTGCGAATACCAGCCTGATAAATGAACTTGGTAATTTCGCGCGCATTCGCCGTTTCCGGCGCTCCTAGTTTTACCGACGCTAAGTCAGCCGAACGCGCCAGTTGCGTAGGATAAACCGCGTGCGCAGGATAACTCAGTAGATAGAACTCCGCCGGATGGCTGGGGTCTGCACTGGCAAAAATCACTTGCTCGTTGCCGCGTCCTACATAGAGAGAGTCAAGTCTGGCTAGTTCATACTTCTGGCCGTTCACTGTTACCGAGCCCGCGCCGCCAATATTCAAAATGCCTAACTCGCGGCGTTCGGTAAAGTAGTTGGCCTTGAGTATGTCAAAGGTGGGCAATTGCAGTGAAGCTTCCACAGGCACAGCCGAACCAATCACAGCGCGGTCAAGGTCAATATAAGTCGCGTTGATTTTGCCAGGCGTAAACAGATCACTGACAAGAAAGGTCTCGCGTAACTCTTCGGTCGTCATGGTGCGGTAGCGGATCGCATCCGCCATTTGCATGATCTTCATTTCAACTCTACCTCCGGAACATTCTTGTTTATTTGACTCTCATTAAGGTCTCTTGGCAAACGGCAATCATCGCGAGATGCGCGCCGCTCCTCCGCCCATGACACGTAGAACTTCGGCAAGACTCGCCGTGCTGGTATCTCCCGGCGTAGTCATAGCCAGAGCGCCGTGCGCCACGCCGCACTTCATTGCCCATTCCATTTCTTTGCCGGCCAGCAGGCCATAGATAAGTCCGGAGGCAAACGAGTCCCCTCCCCCAACGCGATCGAGAATCTCAACATTTCGTTGCGGCACATGAACAATGTTACCTGCGTTGAGTGCAATTGCGCCCCAGGCATTTTCTGAAGCGGAGTGCGCCGTGCGCAATGTGGACGCAATGACCTTCAGGTTCGGGTAAGCGGCAGCTAACTCGCGCAGCATTTTCTCGTAACTCGCAATGGGAAGCTCGTCGAAGCTGTCACTCACTCCTTCCATTTTGACGCCCAGGACCGCGGAAAAGTCTTCTTCATTTCCGAAGAGAACATCGACTTTGCGCACTAACTCGCGGTTGACCTCCTGCGCCTTCGCTTTGCCGCCGATGGCTTTCCACAGGGATTCACGGTAATTCAAATCGTAGGAAACCACGGTGCCTGCTGCTTGCGCCGCGTCCATGGCCTCGGCTGCGACCGTCATCGTTGTGTCAGAGAGAGCGGCAAAAATCCCGCCCGTGTGAAACCAGCGAGAACCCTGTTGGGTTCCGAAGATAGAGGGCCAATCGTAATCGCCCGAGATAAGTTGCGAGACTGCCGTGTTGCCGCGATCGGAGCATCCCAGCGCAGCGCGAACACCGTAACCCCGCTCGGTAAAATTCAGCCCATTGCGGACCTTGCGGCCTACGCCGTCGTAGGGCTTCCAACGGACCAGTTCCTGATCGACGCCGCCCTGCAACATCAGATCTTCCACGAGCCGCCCGACCGGGTTATCGGCCAGCGCCGTCGCAATCGCGGTGCGCAATCCGAAGCAGCGGCGCAACCCGCGCGCCACGTTGTATTCGCCGCCGCCCTCCGATGCGCGAAAGGTGCGCGCCGTATGAATCCGATCATCGCCCGGATCAAGCCGCAGCATGACTTCGCCCAAACTCACGCAATCCCAGCGCGTCGATCCGGATGCTTTGACATTCATCGAGTTATCCATGACTTTTTCTTTCCTTAGGTAACACATCGCAGCGGCTGCCGAAGATGCGCCGCCTGACTTGCGTCTAACTCACGCGCCCGCTTCCAGTCGCTTGATCCTGACTCGAGCAATGCTGTTCCGCTTGAGCTCAGGGCGTTCCGTTTCCTGCGCGCTTTCGGCCTCGTGCAAGTGATACTCCATCAATCTGCGAGCTTCAATTGGATCGCGTGCGCGGATAGCGCGGTAGATTTCGCGATGCATGTCGGCTGTCTCACGCAGATAGTCAGCCCGCACCACGGTTTTTCGCCGCTTTTCGTACATAGAGGATGCGATAGTTTCCGTCAGAGCGGCAAGAATAGGATTGCCGGAGGCTCGAGCAATGATGCGGTGAAAGAGAACGTCATGAATGAGAAAATCCCCCGGTATGTGCGCCGTGGCATACATTTCGGCAACTTCTTCGGCCAGGGCTGTGTGGTGATCTTCGCGGCCGCGCTCGGCGGCCAGAGCGGCAAGACTGCCTTCAATAATCAGGCGGGCTTCAAACATCTGCCAAGTCTGAAATCCGTGGAGCGCGCCCATCAGACTCATGGAGACTTTGCTGAATTCAGCGGGGCCATCGGCGACGAAGGTTCCAACGCCGTGCCGCACCTTCATGATCCCCATGGCGGCCAGGTATCCGATTCCGGTACGCAGGCTGGCACGGCTGATTTTGAGCGAACGCGCGAATTCGCGTTCTGGAGGGATCTGGTCGCCTGGCTTCAGGGTCCCATCTTCAATGAGTTTTCTGATGTGGTTGACCATCTGCGTGGTGCGATCAGCCTCGTGGGCATCCTGCTTGGAAGGAGGCATAAATGTCAATTCCCCAATGATTATGCGGAAAACTTTGAACTATTTGAGATTACCATGGATGGCGTAAAATCGAAACAGGCTGCTTTTTTTGTTGCAATATCCGCAGGCTTGTGTATCCTAGTGGTCAGACCACATCATCGAAGCCGGGTTGCCGCAAAAGGGCAAGGTGCATGGGCGGAGTCAGTTTCATGTCGATTCACCAGGAATGTCAATCCCCGGTCCAACCCGCGGCTTCGGTCGGGCATGTGCGCTGGACTATCTGCGCCATGCTCTTTGCCGCCACCACGATCAACTACATGGACCGCCAGGTACTGGCGCTTCTCAAGCCTACCCTCATGCAGAGCGTGGCCAATCATGGCATTGGCTTGACTGAAGAGAGCTACGGTACGGTGGTGGCATTCTTTACTCTTTTTTACGCGCTCGGGCAGCTCGGTGCGGGGCACTTCGTTGACAAGGTCGGCACGCGCATCGGCTACATGGTCATTATGGCCATCTGGAGTGTGTCGGCGATGAGCCATGCACTGGTGAACTCGGTGCTTGAGCTTGGCATAGCGCGCTCCTTTCTTGGAATTGGCGAATCCGGAAACTTCCCCGCCGCCAACAAGACGAACGCTGAATGGTTCCCGCAGAAAGAGCGCTCGTTCTCATTCGGAATCTTCAACTGCGGCGCGAATATCGGCGTGATTCTGGCCACGCTCCTGGTGGCTCCGGTAACAAAATACTTTGGCTGGCACTATGCGTTCCTGATCACTGGCATTTTCTCGGCATCGTGGATCCTGATGTGGTTCTTTAAATACCACAAGCCCACCGAGCATCCCGCGCTAGGCGCCGCCGAACTTGCTTACATCAACCAGGACCCAACGGAAAAGCCCGGCCCCTCCACGCCGTGGATCAAGTTGTTCGGCATCCGTCAGACCTGGGCTTATGCCATTCCCAAGTTTCTTACCGATCCCATCTGGTGGTTCTATCTCTATTGGCTTCCGGGTTACTTCAGCGGTAAATTTAATCTGAGCCTTGTGGGTCTCGGGCTACCGATCTTGATCGTCTATAACGCCTCGGCAATCGGCAGCATCTACGGAGGGTATTTGCCTGCAACTTTTATTCGTATCGGGCTTACGGCAGAACGCGCTCGGCTGGCTGCGATGCTACTGTGCGCCTGTCTGGTAGTTCCCGTTTTTCTCATCAATTATCTGCAAGGGGACGACTTCGGGAAATGGGCCGCGATCGGCCTGTTGAGCCTCGCAGCAGCGGCGCATCAAGGCTTTTCCGCGAATCTTTTCACTACCGCCTCGGATATGTTCCCGCGTAGCGCCGTAGGTTCGGTAACCGGAATCGGCACCATGGCCGGGGCTGTCGGCGGCTTCCTCTTTGCGAAATTAGTCGGTCACCTTCTGCAAATTACTGGCAGCTATTCGATTCTTTTCATCACGGCCGCCAGCGTTTATCTCCTATCGCTGCTCATCGCCGTCCTGCTTGCACCCGGATTGAAGAAAGTGGAGTTAATTGCATGAGTCTTTACTGTTCAATCGGAAGCGCTGATACCGATCTAACTCCACAGCAACTAAACAATTTGCTGGTGGAAGGTTTAGCCAAGCTCGGACCACGCAGCAAAGTGCTGGCCGTGCCGCCGGATCAAACCCGCGAGCACTCTCGCGCCGGCGAGCTGACACGTTATACGTGGCAGTACTATGGCGACCGGCTCAAGGCGGTTCTGCCTGCGCTGGGCACACACACTGCCATGCAGCCGGCGCAGATCGCGCATATGTTTGGCGAAGTGCCGCAGGATCTGTTTCGCGTTCATAACTGGCGTACCGACATCGAGACCCTCGGCGAAGTTCCAGCGGAGTTTATTCGCGAACAGTCGGAAGGAAAGTTGAGTTATGCGTGGCCGGCGCAGGTCAACAAGCTTATTGCGCGCGGCGGCTTTGATCTGATCCTCTCCATCGGCCAGGTTGTACCTCATGAAGTGATCGGCATGGCTAACTACAACAAGAATATTCTGGTAGGCACCGGAGGCCGCGAAGGCATTAATCGCAGCCATTATCTGGGCGCCGTTTATGGAATGGAGCGGATTCTGGGTCGTGCCGTCAATCCTGTGCGCAATGTGCTTAACTACGCCTCCGATCATTTCCTCAAGCATCTGCCCATCGTCTATGTGCAAACCGTGGTGGGACGCAGGGCGGACGGTGGGTTGGCAGTGCGCGGCCTCTACATTGGCGATGACATCGAGTGCTTTAACTGCGCCGCGGAGTTGAGTCTTAAAGTCAACTTTGAGATTGTCGATAAGCCCATCAAGAAGGCCGTCGTATATCTCGATCCGGCGGAGTTTCACTCGACTTGGCTCGGTAACAAGGCCGTCTATCGTACTCGCATGGCGCTGGCCGACGATGCGGAACTGATTGTTCTGGCGCCGGGCGTCAAGGAATTCGGCGAAGACAAGACCATTGACAGCCTCATCCGCAAATACGGTTATTTCGGCACGCCGGCGACGCTCAAAGCAGTCGAAGCCAATGCGGATCTGGCTAACGATCTGAGCGCGGCAGCACACTTGATTCACGGCTCGTCGGAAGGCCGTTTCAAGATTACCTGGTGCCCTGGCCATCTCAGCAAGGATGAGGTTGAGGGAGTCGGATTCAGTTATGGAGATTTAAGCAAGATGCTTTCGCGCTACGACCCGCAAAAACTCGAACTCGGGGTAAACCACATAGATGGTGAAGAGATATTCTTCATCTCCAATCCTGGATTGGGGCTATGGGCACACCAGAGCAGGCTCTAGAACGCTGGAAAATGGGAGATCACAGTTTGAAACTCGCAAAGTATTCCGTTGGAACCGGAGACCGGTTCGCACATCAGGCCAAGGCGCAGTTACAGGCCTGCATCAAGGCGCTCAATAACGGCATGGAAGTCATTCCCGTGTGGAACAAATCCAACCGCGAGCATACCATCATCGGCTCCGAACCTGCCTCGACGCGTCAAGCCGCCGACGCCGCTGTAAAGGCACTTGGTTGGAAGCTGCCTTACTATTGCGATGCCGACCATATCACGTTACAGACCGTTGGCCGCTTTTTTAGCGCCTGCGATTTCTACACGCACGATGTGGCCGACTTCATTGGCCAGCCAGCGCCGGTCGCCGAGATTGATCAATTCGTGAAGCGGCATCCTAAATTGCTGGGGCACATCGAGCTTGAAGGCACGATCGATGCATTTGAAATCACAGCAGAAAACCTCCGCCAAACCGCGGGAAAGTATCTCACCGCGGTGAAGAAGGCCGGCGAGATCTATCGCGCGATTGTAACTGCCAAGGGCGAGGGTAACTTCATTGCTGAGGTTTCGATGGATGAAACCGATAGTGCGCAAAGCCCCGTCGAGTTACTAATTATTCTTGCTGCCATTGCCGATGAAGGCATTCCAGTTCAAACGATCGCACCTAAATTCAGCGGCCGCTTCAACAAGGGAGTGGACTATGTGGGCAATATTGCGCAGTTCGAACGCGAGTTTGAGCTGGATGTCGCGGCCATTGCCTACGCCGTCAAACACTTTGGCCTGCCTGATAATCTCAAGCTGAGCGTGCACTCGGGCAGCGATAAGTTTTCCATCTATCCCGTAATTCACGCGACCATCAAGCGATTCAACGCCGGTGTGCATTTGAAGACCGCGGGAACTACCTGGCTTGAAGAGTTGATCGGGCTTGCGGAATCCGGCGGCGACGCGCTGGCGCTGGCTAAGGAGATATACGCCGAAGCCTTTGCGCACAGTGAGGAGTTATGCGCTCCCTACGCTACCGTCATCGATATCGACCCAACCAAGCTTCCCTCGCCCAGCGAGGTACAGGGCTGGACATCCGAGCAGTATACTTCCGCCCTGCGTCATGTGCGCGGAGCGAGGGCTTATAACAGCAGCCTGCGCCAGTTGCTGCACGTCGGCTTCAAGGTCGCGGCAAAAATGGGAAACCGCTATCTTGACCTGCTCGAAGCCAATGAAACTGTGATTGCCAAAAATGTCACCGAGAATCTCTACAACCGGCATATCGCGCCCGTTTTTCTGGGGCGCAACTCTTAATCGCGGTAACCTGCAGAGTTTGAGAACAAAATAACAAGGAGCGAACGAGTTATGAGTCATGGATTGAATATCCGCAAGGATGCGGAGTTGGATTTTCTGTCACTGGGAGCCTTGGTGCACCGGCTCGATCCGGGAATCATCCCCTTCCGCAAGGCGACCGAGTGCAAGATTCACGTCAGCGGCGGTGAGTTCAATGTGGCCGCCAACCTATCGGATTGCTTCGGATTAAAGACGGCAATCGCGAGCGCCATGTCCGACTATCCTATTGGCGACTTAATTAACGAGCGCGTCCGCGCCATGGGCGTCAAACCATACTACAAGCACTTCAAACATAATGGCGTGACTGGCCCCAACATGGCTACTGTTTACAGCGATCAGGGTCACGGCCTGCGCGCGCCAGTGGTCTTCTACAATCGGTGCAATGAAGCAGCGGCGCAATTGAAACCCGGTGACTTTGACTGGAAGGCGATCTTTGCTGGCGGTGTTCGCTGGGTACATTCGGGAGGTATTTTCGCAGCGCTTTCGCCTACTACAGCCGCTCTGGCCGCGGAGATGATGAAGGAAGCCAAAGCCGCCGGGGCAATCACCTCGTTCGATCTGAACTTCCGCGAGAAGTTATGGAATATCTCCGGCGGCGCCGAAAAGGCCGTCGCGACCATCGGCAAGATTGTTGAGAATGTTGACGTGCTGGTAGGCAATGAAGAGGACCTGCAAAAGGGTCTGGGCATTCCTGGACCTGAAGTTTCAGCTAAGTCAAAGCTCGATCCGAGCGTTTTCTTTGGCATGATCGACCAGGTAACTAAGAAGCATCCAAAGGTGAAGGTGGTGGCTACCACACTGCGTGAAGTACACTCGACCAATCGGCATAGCTGGAGCGCAGTTGCGTGGGTGGATGGCAAAACGCACATCGCGCCTACGGCTGAGCTTGAAGTGATTGATCGCGTGGGCGGCGGAGACGGATTTGCAGCTGGCTTCATCTATGGCCTGATCAGTGGCGAAACTCCCGAAGAAGCGATCAAGCTGGGATGGGCACACGGCGCGTTGTTAACTACCTTCCCCGGTGATACAACCATGGCCACTTTGGATCAGGTTCGAGCTTTCGCCAAAGGCGGGTCGGCGCGCATTCAGCGGTAACAGGAACCAGTCACTGACTTATCACCGGAATGGAGACTTTATGAGCATTCAGTTATTCAGTCTTGAAGGAAAAGTTGCAGTTATAACCGGAGGAACTTCCGGAATCGGACGCGCCCTGAGCCTCGGCTTTGCTGAGGCAGGCGCCGATGTTGTTGCGCCGGGCTTTCCCGCGCAGCCGAATAATCAACAGCATATCGACGACACCGCCGCCGAGATTGAGAAGCGCGGCCGCAAAACCCTGCGAGTCTCTGCCGACGTCGGCAATCGCGAGTCGCTCGAGCAGTTGCTAGCGGCCACACTCGAGCGCTTCGGCAAGGTCGACATACTTGTGAACTGCGCGGGCAGGATCAAGCGCACACCCACGCTGAATGTGACCGATGCGGAGTGGAATGGGATTATCGATACCAACCTTACCGGAACGCTGCGGGCATGCCAAGTGTTTGGCAAGCATATGCTGGAGCGCGGCTCTGGGCGCATCATTAACATCGCCTCGCTCAACAGCTTTGTTGCCTTTCATGAAGTAGCTGCCTATGCCGCAAGCAAGGCTGGTGTGACTTCCCTCACCCGCTCGCTGGCAGTCGAATGGTCCAAGAAGGGCGTGAACATTAACGCCATAGCGCCCGGAGTATTTCGCACGGATCTGAATGCAGAGCTGCTGGACAGCACGCCGCGCGGTCAGGAGTTATTGATGCGCACGCCTGTGGGCCGATTTGGAAAGACTGAGGAACTGATTGGTACGGCAATCTATCTCGCCTCTGAAGCCTCTTCTTTCGTCACCGGACTGACTTTGGCCGTTGATGGAGGATTTTTGGCCAGTGGAGTCAATCAGTAACTCTGTCGAGATCGTGCTTGGGGACTCATTGTTTTGATCCGCGGTAACAACAGGAAATTCAGGAGATCGTATGTCAGAAGCATCGTGTGATATTGGTTTGATCGGCCTAGCAGTCATGGGACAGAACCTTGTCCTCAACATGAACGACCATGGTTATAAAGTAGCCGTCTTCAATCGTACTGTCTCCAAGGTGGATGACTTTGTAGCGAATGAAGCGAAAGGGACCGAGGTTGTCGGAGCCCACTCAATCGAGGAGTTGGCCGGACTGCTCAAGCGGCCTCGCCGTGTAATGCTGATGGTCAAGGCCGGCGATACCGTGGACCAGATGATTGCGCATTTGCTGCCGGCTCTTGAAGCCGGCGACATTATTATTGATGGCGGTAACTCGCTGTTTACGGACTCGAACCGGCGCACGAAGGAGTTAGCCGCAAAAGGTATTTTGTTTATTGGTACAGGCGTTTCGGGCGGTGAGGAAGGCGCGCGCCGTGGCCCTTCGATCATGCCGGGCGGAAATCCGGCAGCATGGCCGCATGTAAAGGAAATCTTTCAGGCTATCGCCGCCAAGGTTGAGGATGGGACTCCCTGCTGTGACTGGGTGGGTGAAGATGGAGCCGGTCACTTCGTCAAGATGGTTCATAACGGCATTGAGTATGGCGATATGCAGTTGATCTGCGAGGCCTATGACTTACTGCAGCGCGGACTGGGACTTAATGCCGATCAACTGGCTGAGGTCTTTACAGACTGGAACAAGGGTGAACTCGACAGTTATCTGATCGAAATTACCAGCGAGATTTTTGCCAAAAAGGACGAGGATGGCAAGGCGATCGTCGATAAGATTTTGGATACGGCCGGCCAGAAGGGCACGGGTAAGTGGACCGTGTTCAGTTCGCTCGATCTTGGCCAGCCTGTAACTCTGATCGGCGAGTCGGTCTTCGCCCGCTGCCTTTCAGCGCTGAAGGATGAGCGTGTCGAGGCCTCGAAGATATTAACGGGACCAGCCACAAAGGGGCTGGATGTAAATCGCGTTGAATTTATCGAGGACGTGCGCCGCGCGCTCTATTGCTCCAAGATGATCTCATATGCGCAGGGTTATATGCTGCTTCGCGCCGCCGCCAAAGAGCATGGCTGGAATCTGAACATGGGAGGCATTGCGCTGATGTGGCGCGGCGGATGCATTATTCGCAGCCGATTCCTGAGTAAGATCAAAGATGCATTTGACAAGAATCCTGAGATTGAGAATCTGCTTCTGGATAGCTTCTTTTCCGGAGCGCTTCTCCAGTATCAGGCATCGTGGCGCAAGGCGCTGATTCATGCAGTCGAGTTAGGCGTTCCTACTCCGGCGTTTTCCACCGCGCTTGCTTTCTTCGATGGTTATCGGACCGGAAGACTGCCGGCGAATCTGCTGCAAGCGCAACGCGACTACTTCGGCGCGCATACTTATGAGCGCATTGATAAACCGCGCGGGGAGTTCTTCCATACTAACTGGACGGGCCGGGGAGGCCGGATTTCTTCCTCGACTTATACCGTCTAGCAGCGCCGGGAATTGTATCGAAGAGATCGAAGGGGGAGAGTTAGTATGAGTTTGATCCATGAAGACCGTTTGTTTCCTGTGGAACCGAGTGCGCGAAAGATTGCCAGAGCTCTCTACGGACACATAAAAGGGTTGCCCATCGTTAGTCCGCATGGGCATACGCAGGCCTCATGGTTCGTAAAAAACGAGCCCTTCCCCGACCCGGCAAAGCTTTTGGTGCAGCCAGATCATTACGTTTACCGCATGCTTTACAGCCAGGGGATCTCCATGGAGGATCTGGAGATTGGGCAGGCGGAGATGAAAGATGCGCGCAAGGTTTGGCGCATCTTCGCGAGTAACTACTATCTCTTTCGGGGCACGCCCACCCGAATGTGGATGGATTATGTATTCCAGGAAGTTTTTGGAATTCAGCAGAGATTCTCGGCAGAAACTGCCGACTTATACTTTGATACCATTGCCGAAAAGCTCAAGTCTCCGGAGTTCCTGCCTCGCGCGCTCTTTGAGCGTTTCAATCTGGAGGTGCTGTCAACAACAGACTCACCGCTCGATTCCTTGTCGGACATCCAAGCTATTCGCGACTCAGGATGGAAGGGCAGGATATTACCTGCATTCCGGCCTGATCCGGTGGTCGATCCGGAGTTTGCAGGATTTGCGGCATCGATTGCAAAACTCGGTGAGATGACCGGGGAAGATACTTCTACATGGGCCGGCTATCTGAATGCGCTGCGCAAGTCGCGTTTGCGCTTCAAGAAACTCGGTTGCACCTCCACCGATCATGGTCATCTTACCGCGCAAACCGCAGATCTGCCAGTTGGGGAGGCGAAGGAACTTTTCAGTAAAGTGCTTGCGGGCAAGGCTGACGCTCAGCAACAGGTTCTGTTTCAGGCCCAGATGCTGACCGAAATGGCGCAGATGAGTCTTGAAGACGGATTGGTGATGCAGATACATCCCGGCAGTACGCGCAACCATAATCGCAAAGTTTATGAGAAGTATGGGCGCGACGTGGGCTGCGATATTCCTCGGGCGACTAACTATGTGGATGCGCTTCGCCCGTTGCTCAATCGATTCGGCAATGAGAGCAAGCTGACAATTATTCTGTTCACACTGGACGAATCCACCTATAGCCGCGAGCTGGCTCCGCTAGCTGGGCATTACCCGTGTCTGCGGCTTGGCCCGTCCTGGTGGTTCCATGATAGCCCCGAGGGGATGATGCGCTTCCGCGAGCAGGTTACGGAGACAGCCGGGTTCTATAACACGGTCGGGTTCAACGACGATACCCGTGCCTTCCTTTCCATTCCGGCGCGGCACGATGTGGCGCGGCGCATAGACTGCGCTTTTTTGGCAAAGCTGGTCACCGAGCACCGGCTTGAAGAGGACGAAGCGTTTGACGTAGCTCACGAGTTGACTTACGGGTTAGTCAAGCGGGCATATCGTTTGTGAAAGTGGGCAATTATGTCCCGGGATCATACATAACCCTAACCGTTGATGCTGGCCTGGTCATATCGGCATAGCAAGCGATTCCTTGAAGGCACTAAAAATGTGTCTGGATTGACGGCACGGGATGTTCAACCTCATAATCGAACCATGGCTGAAGCAAGGTCGATCACGCCGATGGTTGAACATCATTCCCGTCCGGATTTAACAATTGTTGTCCCTTGTCACAACGAAGAGCAGGTGTTGCCTGAAACCGCGCTTCGCCTTTTGACATTGCTTGAGAAGCTGGCTCAAGACGCATCAATAGCTAAGAAATCTATCTATTTTATCGATGATGGATCCACTGACAACACATGGCGCGTCGTTGAACGCCTCGCAACTGAGCATGCTAGTATTCACGGCCTGAAGATGTCCCGGAACTTTGGTCAGCAAAGTGCCATACTTGCGGGACTGCTTACGGCTCCGGGCGACGCGCTGATCAGCATCGACGCCGATCTACAGGACGACGTGGCGGCGATAGAAGACATGGTGCATGCTTACGCAGCTGGCGCCGAGGTCGTTTATGGCATTCGAAGGAACCGCCAAACAGATAACTACTTCAAACGCACTACTGCTGAAGGCTACTATAGGCTCCTTCAAACAATGGGAGTGGAGCTGAATTTTAACCATGCTGATTATCGGCTTATGAGCCGACGGGTTGTGGAGGAGCTACGCAATTGTAAAGAGAGTAACCTTCTCCTGAGGGGATTGATTCCTCAGCTCGGGTTTCCTTCCGCTTTGGTTTACTATGATAGACACTCAAGATTTGCAGGAGAGTCGCAATATCCTTTCTCGAAGATGCTCCATTTAGCAGCGGATGGAATCACGTCTTTTACTGAGATACCGTTGAAGCTTATTACGATTCTCGGCCTGCTCGTTTCCATATTCAGTTTTGGATTGGCCGGTTGGGCATTGATTGCCAAATTCATCAGTTCAGCCACGGTCCCAGGATGGGCTTCCATTGTTATTCCTCTGTATATGCTGGGGGGAATACAATTGCTATGCTTGGGGGTTATCGGACAGTACCTTGCGAAGATATACTCGGAAGCGAAGTCACGGCCGCGATTTATCATCGAGAAAAGCCTGTAACTCGATCGATTTCGGACCGAGTACCGAAAGGTATTCCGAGTTACGAAACTGCATGTGCCACCAGCGCGTACTGGCCGCCAAACGGCAAAATAGATAGCACCCGCTCAGCGTCGCTGAAAAAGTGAAAGAGCGCTTCCGGAAGGTAAAGGAAGTAGTCCTCGCTGAACAATGTGAACCCAGAAGCCTCAAGGAGTTTGCTTGCTTGGTGCGCGTTAAGAAGCTCCGCATCCTGGTCAACTGGGCATCTCTTCACAATCGCGCGTGTGACTGGATTTCGTGGATTATGTTCAATGACGCAGCATAGCCCACCGGGGCTGAGCACCCGCCGTATCTCATTTGTCAGAGTCATTTGGTCATTTCCACGCACGTGGTGCAAGACACACACGACGGTCACGAAATCGAACGAGTGATCCTCAAAGGGCAACTCGACGGGGGACGGTTGCTCATACCCTTTGAATGGCACATTCGAGGCTAACATGCCGACACACGGGTCACAGCCCACAGCCTGGGCAAATTTACTACCCGCCAGTCCAAGCAATTCACCACGGCCGCAGCCAACATCCAGCCATCTCAGCGCTTGAGGATCCACACCCGCGCGCTTCAGGAGCCTTTCGATCAAAATCCATTTTCTGCGGTGGAAATGAATCGGGTCGCTTGCGAAGCGATTTCTTAACGGATCATTGAGCAACTTATCATAAGAAGACGCATACCGGTCAAACTCAGATCCGCTCTTCACGCTATTTTGCAAGATATTCTCCCTTTCGCTCCATGATGTAGACTCCTTGATCGTCCTCCACCAGTGTATAGTGGGATTCGAGATAGGGCTCGATGATGAGGTCATGAGGATTTATGGGCCGCGATCGCTGAAACTTTTCAGCGGTCTTAGTCAAGAAAGTTGTATCCCAAACCACATATCGGACCCGGTGCTGATCTAACACACTTATAACCTCCTGGAACTGAGCAGGCGTGTTGTAATTGAACAGCAGAACACTGTAGCGTGTCGGGTTCGCGGTTGCAGATAGAAAATAATAGGTTGGAGTGTAGGGATAGACCAGTATCTCCTCGCCCGGCGCTGTATGTTCATTCAAGAATCTGAGTACCTTTGGTTGTCCGAGCACAGCGACTTTGCCAACGCGGGTTTCCGAAGGATGGGATCCCGCAGCAAGCACAACCCACCAATTACCAGCCAAACACACGGCAGTAACTGCAAGAACCATCAACGCAGCATCAGCGATCTTTCTTCTGCTCTCAGTCAAGGCCTGAATACATATAATTATCAGAATCGGCGATCCGAAGACTAAGTGGTCGATGTCCATACGATGAGACTCCGACAACCAAAAAGCCCATCCACAAAGCCAATAGAGTGCAATCTCAGGTGTCACAGATTTCCAATTGTATTGGATACCGATTCCGACAATAAGAATGGGCAGGACCACGATAAATATGATAGGTGTACTCAGAACAGACGCCATGACAACAGCGAATCCTCCGCCCCCAAACGCCTTTACCGATTGAGCCCAGTAGTCTTGGAAGAAATTGGCCGCATAGACGACTGTATTTGCCGGGCTGTAGTTCTGGCGCGGAAAGACGAAGTTCGCGTACGCAAGACTGCTCATTGCTCCCTGGCTCCAGAAATACGCGAGTACAAGCGCAACGACAATCACGCAGCTTCCGATCAGCAAGACCGCCGCATCCAGAGGTTTTTTGTTTCTTTGCCGTTGGAGCCATAGCCACACCAACGACGCGCAAAACAGGTAGACGCCCTTAGGAAGATAAATACAGGTTGTTACTCCAATTAATAAGCCCGCCGAGATCAGAAGACTCTTCTTCCGGTTGGTATTCCAGATCACCAGACAGACTACCGACAATAACCCCGTGAAATTGCCGTCCACATGATGGCTTATTCCGGGCCATATCCTTCCGAAGCAAGTTCCTGCAAGAATAATAGATGGAAGTGCGCGGTATCGGTTGCATACGCGCCCGGATAGATAGTAGATTGATACAGCTATACCCAATGAGGAAATCAGAAGACATATCCGCGACGCGAGGAATGTCACACCGAAGAGTTTAAAGAATGCTGCCAGCCAGTAGAACGTTCCTGGCCCCATCACTTCAAAGAAGTCGCGCGCGAAGACCTGACCATGGACAATGCGCGCTGCGCCAGTTAGAAACGTACCTTCATCCAGGCCGACGATGATTACCCGCATGAAAGGGATGAGGTAGAAGATAGCGCAAAGCGTGAAGATTATATAGCTCGACCGCCGGGCAATCGCCCGCCGCGCTGGCGCATGAATTGTCTCGGAAGCCGCACTAACATTCATTTCGCAACCTTAGTGAATGGTCCCGGTCCGCTTGTCCGGCATGATATGGGGTTCTTTCTTCTCAGCTTCAACGCCGACTCACTTCCCTGCCTCTATGGCCTCGATCGCGCCGTTCTGCGTATCGGGAATGACTCGCCACAGATACACCCACAGATAGAATATGCTCATCACAAGCAAGATGAGCGGGGCAGGCCTCATCAGCACAACGGTGAGAATCTTTCCGAGAATTCCCGACGCGTCCACATGAAGACTAAGGAAGAAATGGGTGAGAGCTATCAATGGAATATCCGCTGTCAGTAGAACTCCCGCAGTATTCACCAAAAGGGCAATCCACGCAATCGGGCCGCCCTCGGCCCAAAGGATGGCACAGGCGGGGATTGTGAGCAGCACGAGCTTTGCATCATATTGCCGATGATAGATAGGCAGCATGGATAGGGCTGCGATAGCCGCGAGGGCAAACCATGCTCTTGTCGGCGAGAAGTGGGACCTGAGGGTATGAATCGACCAAACCAGCAGGAGCGCTCCGCATATCAGATAGCTGACCGGATTGTAGATCCGCGGATTGTCCCAGAAGATGCTGATGACTGTTTGCAGGTCAATGATTCTGTAATGCTCGCTCATGCTGCTGGAAGTAGGTCCTGGGTCTCCGAGCCCGCCGCGCGCAGATGTTGCTGCCAGACTGGAGTGTATTTCCGCCATCCAATGTGGCGAGACTTGTGAGACCCATAGAATCGCTGGTAGGCCCAGCACAGCCACCACAACGAGAGTTTGCAATGCGCGTCTGCGGCAGACTCCGCCCGCCAGTAAGAAATAGAGCCAGACCAAACCCGCGTCATGGGGCTTGAGTGCGAGGCTGACCGCCATGCATAAGATGCCAGCGATCACGAACCGCTCCTGAATGAAACACCAAGCGGCTACGATACAAAGGCTAATGACGATCCCAGCCGATCTGCCGCTCGCAAAGAGCAATTCGCAGTTCGCGAGTACGATGCAGGTCAGGAGGATTGCGACGTCAGGCGCAAATTTGTTCGCGAAGCTCCATATCAGGAAAGCAGCAAGGATCAAGCTTCCGGCCAATAGGAACATCCATAAGACATGCGCCGGCCCCCAAGGCAGCGACGCAAAGGGCGCGACAAGGAACAATGTGGTTGGCGGATAGACGAATACAGGTACAACGCGGAGAAACGAGCGCGCAACAATAGGGTCTGATGGGAGTTGTCCACCTTCAGCCCGGTAAACACGCAGAAATTCTTCCTGATTATATGGATCGCTGTGCTGAATCAGGCACCGCGCGCCATAGTAGACCGCCTTGAAGTCTGACATCCCAACGGGCGAAGCGTGCTGCAACATGATCCCCAACAAGACGGAGAAGCCGGTGCTCAACAGCAGCCAAAGTAGACCAACGCGCCAGGTTCTCGACATGCCCAGTTTCACTCCCAGCACTACCGGCGACTCAGACTCTGAGCCGTGGCCTGATTGCAATCCTAAATCACGAGATCAAAAATAAAGGAGAGACACATTGGCGAATGATTTGCCTAACGTATCTCTCCAGTAGAGCATTGGAGGTGATCAATTGTGACGCCCAAACTTTGCCCTGCCTAGCCGATGCCAAAAATGGCGTCGAGCTGCGTACCAATATGGGTGTACGCTGTAACAAGCGCGCCGGCGAAAACCTTCATTGAAGCAGTGAGGCCAGCTGCGATCACTCCAACGAGCAGGGCATATTCGACCAAATCCTGTCCGTCCACCCGCTTCATCAGGGATTTTAAACTGGAGGCGAGTTTGGAATACGTGAACCACATAGAGGTTGCCTCATTGTGAATAGGGCGTGTTGAAACCCATGCCGGAAAGAATACGTTCCCCCCAATTCCGGCGAACGTATCTTTCCTGCGAGGGTAACGGCTCTTACCATCCAATCGGTTGATTGAAGGAGTTAGCCAGTGGTCCTAGGACGCGCAAGCCGCCCTCTATTATCCCAATTGGGTAGCGATGGATGTGAACTCAGCCTTGATGGCATTGCCGACAGTGGTCATGGCTGCGGTGGCGGCGAGGGCGATGATGGCAAGGACCAGAGCGTATTCAACCAAATCCTGGCCTTCTTCACGGTTCTTCAGGTCCTGGAACTTCACATACAGCTTGAGAAGCATAGTGTTCATTTGTGTTCTCCCCGTAAGTTGATTTTCCCAGCCTGAGGCCGGGGCACCCTCCATACTGCATGTAGCATGCCATTCCCTCATCTAAAGTATCATCCTTATTTATCAATAGTATACAAAAAACAGATCTCGGGGCAATTGTACGGGAGTGTAAACAACTGTATACAAGTCGGGCTAGGCTGCTCGAGCTTGTTTACAGCCTCCCACCTGCTGAGACCTAAAAGTGAAAAAATCGAGGCAAAACAGGGCGAGCGGACCCGCGCCGGGATTCCCTCTCATCGAGGAAGTACAATAACCTACATGTCAGGCAAAGCGCCTTTTTTCTGCTGCCAGAGAGCAGACGTTGATGTCCTTGTGTTCGCGCGCGCCAATGGGCAACTGTTCCAGACCCACGTCGACATCAGAATCTCATATTCTTGGTGCCAGAAATGAGCACAACAGGAGCGCCTTGGACACGGCAAAAAATACTTCATACGGCCGCCGTACTACCATTTGTATCCGTCGCCGGCATAGCGGCGGGTTTTACCGCGGCAATGTTTCTGTTTGCATTGATATCGCCTCTCGGCGTGGCTAAACGCGATTACATCTTCTTTTGGGCCACCGGCCAGCAACTCGCACAGCACGCTAATCCCTATGATGAATCAGCCATGACGCAGATCGAGCGCTTGGCAGGGAGGGCCGCGCCGAACAAAACTGGCCTCATGCGGAACCCGCCCTGGGCTCTGCCGCTGGTCTATCCGCTGGGGTTTGTGAGTGCGCGGACAGGATGGGTGCTGTGGTCGCTGCTGATGCTCGCTTGCCTTATGGCTTCGGTCCGCCTGCTATGGATACAGTATGGTCGACCGAGAAATTCGCGGTACTTGCTGGGGCTTTCCTTCGGACCGGCTCTGCTCTGCTTATTCTATGGACAAACTTCTCTTCTGTTGCTGCTCGGGTTAACGCTCTTTCTGCGCATGCATCGGACACGGCCGTTTCTGGCGGGAATCTCGCTTTCTCTTTGCGCGCTTAAGCCTCATCTGTTTTTGCCTTTCATTGCTGTGCTCTTGGCCTGGGTGCTGGTTTCCGGGAGCTATAAGCTGGTGGCCGGCTCCGCAGTTGCCCTGGCCGCGAGCAGTGCGATTGCATTCCAGATCGACCCGCAGGCATGGTCCCAGTATGCGCAGATGGCGCGCGCATCCGGAATTGAGACGGAATACATTCCGTGCGTGAGCTTTCTACTGCGCAGTTGGGTCAGCCCGCACACGATGGGTTTGCAGTTTCTGCCGGCCGCCGTCGGCTGCCTCTGGGCGCTCGGCTATTTCTGGACTCGACGCCAGAAGTGGGACTGGACGACGAACGGCAGCCTTCTGCTGCTGGTTTCGCTCCTGGTTGCGCCCTATTCGTGGGTTTACGATCAAGGAATAGTAATTCCGGCACTGCTGCAAGGGGCGTTTCTTACGCGATCCCGGAACCTCTTGATTGCCCTTGCGTTCTTGAGCGCCATGGTCGAAGTCGCAATCTTTCGCAGCTTTTCGCACCCCAGGGATCTGTATCTTTGGAACTATTGGACAGCGCCCGCGTGGCTGGCCTGGTATCTGCTGGCAGCCGCAATTGAAAGAAGGCGAGTGGAACGAATCGGAGCCGACTTATGAAGAAAAGTCCTTGGCGCATTCTTGCCGCGCTCGTCATGATGGCCGCAGCGATAGGCGTTCTTATCCTCATCGTCAACAATAACAACGCCGGACAGCGAGATTTCGTCTCCTATTGGGCTGCTGGGCAACAACTGGCTCACGGCGCAAATCCATACGATGGCCCAGCCATACACGCAGTGGAGCAAGCGGCCGGATATAATCTGGACCATCCCCTGATGATGCGCAATCCGCCGGAGGCTCTGTTCCTTACATTGCCGCTCGGCTTCGTCAGTCCAAATACTGGGCTCATCCTCTGGATGCTCGCTCTGCTGGCCAGCCTGGTGGCATCGATCCGCATGCTATGGCAGATGCATGGCCGCCCGCAAAACAGTCTGCATCTGCTTGGCTACTGCTTTGCGCCCATCATGGAATGCATGATGGCGGGACAAATCGGTATTTTTTTACTTCTAGGCGTCGTGCTATTTCTTTATTTTCGCAGTTCGCAGCCATTTTTAGCCGGATCAGCCCTGCTGCTTTGCGCCGCCAAACCGCACCTGTTCCTCCCCTTCGGCATCGTGCTTCTCTTATGGATTGTCTTCGAGAAGCAGTACCGCATCCTTGCCGGATTCTGCGTTGCAGTGTTTGCAAGTTTAACGCTCGCGTTCTGCATTGACATGCATGCGTGGTCGCAATATTCGCAGATGATGCGCACAGGAGGAGCGCTCGATGAACGCGTGCCCGTGCTCAGCGTATACTTCCGCTTGCTCGTCGATCGCAATGCCGAGTGGGTACAATTTGTTCCTCTAAGCGCCGCTTGCGTTTGGGCGCTATGGTACTACTGGACGCGGCGAAGCCACTGGAGTTGGACGGATCAGGGTCTGCTACTTCTTCTGGTCTCGGCTCTGTGCAGACCTTTCGGCTGGTTCACCGATGAAGCCATCCTGCTACCAGCCGTTTTGGCTGGAATCTATCGGGCCGATGAGCGGGGGCGTTCGCTTCTGCCATTCGGGTTCATTGCCGGAGTTGCGATGTTCGGAGTGTGCGCCAACATTCTGATCACCTCCCCTTACTATTTATGGACCACGCCTGCATGGCTTGCATGGTACCTCTATGCGAATCGGCCTAAGAATTTGCGAGAAACGAAGGCTCTCGGCGAGCAGCCACAATTTTAGAACTGCCTGGAGCGACTTTCGATGGCATTTTTTCGTGATTGTCGACAACACCAATCCGGGATTTAACGCTGCGGATTATTTCCAACTACCGACGAAAACAATCGCTGATCTCTAGTTCACCGTAACGATGAACGTCGTTGTAGGCGCCGGTGAAACCGCGGGATTCCCAGTTCCCGTCACGGTGAAGGTGTAAGCGCCAGCGGTTGTTCCAGCGCCCGTGTTCCCAGACGGAGCCACCCAGAAGTTGCCGCAGCCACTCACTCCACTGAGCGCAGCCATGACCACGAGCGCACCAAGCAACGCCTTCCAACTACGTCGCCGCGCCGGTATTCCCATGAAGATCACAAGCGCCAGCAGAGAGCCGCCACCTGCGCCTAACCAGCCGGGAATATTGCCCTTGCCGCGCGGTTGTAGCTGGGCAGTGGTGGCTGCGGTGGTGGCGACTGCAACCGTGACAGTACCGGTGGTCGTGGTAGTACTCAGCGTCGCAGTGGGAGTGGCAATCGAGCAGGTGGGAACGTCCACAGCGCCGGAAGGCGAAGCCGTAAGCGCGCAAGCCAATGTCGCCGTCCCTGCGTAACCGCCGGTCGCGGTCACGGTTACAGTCGAAGAGGCCGAAGTCCCCGGCGCAACGGCAGCCGGTGTGGTCGCCGCCAGCGTAAATGTCGCGGAAGACGCGCCGCCCGTCACAGCAACGTTCGCTGTGCCCGTCGCGAAACTGTAGTTCGCATCGCCGCTATAGTAGGCTGTGAGCGTGTCATTTCCCGAAGCAAGGCTGTTCGCCGGAATAGTGAACGTATAACTACCGGATACAAGCGTTCCGACTGTCGCTGGGTAACCGGAAAGTCCTCCCGAAAGCGTCACCGTTCCGGTAGGTGCCGTACCGCCAGTGACGGATGAAGCCACGGTCACAGGCACACTCAAGGCGGTGCCGGCATTCAAGCTAAGTGAAGTTGGAGCGACCGTCACCTTGGCTGTTCCGGTTCCCAGGGCACTCACCCACGCGTTCACCACGTTGGCAACATTCATCGACCCAAGGCCCGTGGCTTGGTCATATCCCTTCCCAGCGCTATAGCTAGGCAATACGCCGATCAAATCGCCTGATGTAGCTGGGGTGCAATTGGGAGATTTGATGCCGGCTACTGTTGGATCGCCCTCGTTCGCGCCGTAATCACACGGCATGGCGTTGGTGCCTGTGTCGATGTCATTGAAGTAACAGCTCCCGATGCCGGACGTCCTCTCCGCGCTGCAATTGGAATACGTCTGAGCCCCGGCCAACTTGTAGAGTTCGGCATTCGGACTTCCCTGCGCCGTCCCAGCCTTCTGGTTGATCAGTGCCATGACCCCGGACATGGTTGCGGTGGCAACCGAAGTCCCGCCAACCTCCTGCAATCGAGGGTCGCTCGTCGTTGAATAAGTGCAAGCGGCATTAGCCGGATCGAGCGCGGAGACGCAGACCAGGTAAGCGCTGTTGGACAAGAAACCGTCTGAAGCAAAGAAGGATATATCTGGAAGGTCGCGCACGTTGTCGTTGACAATGCCCGTAACGCCTGATTGCCAACTGGGTTTCGGCCATCCGTTATTCACAAGCGTGATGTTCCCGTCGCTGCTGCCCGTGCTGGTAGCCCCGGTACTGCAAGCGCCGTTTGTTGTGCTCGTAGATGAATTGACCACGCATCCGCTGGCACCTCCGCCTGCGCCCACCACATCCAGATAGTAGGAAAGGTTGACGCCGCTCGTGCTGCCACCGGTATCCTGATAAATATACGACCAGTCGTTGTAGACAAAGTTGCAGGCACTCTCAGCATCGCTGACGCCTCCAATGCTATAGTTCTTCGCCTGTTCGATCATGAGCGCAGTTCCTTGAGGGCCTGCGCAGGTGTCGTTCCATGGGATCTCGGGGATGTATCCGAGGGCGCTGGAGCCATTTGCCGCGTTGGTCGAGTTCCAGTAAGGCGCGGCTGTACATGCTGCCGACGAACCAGGGGTGCACCAGCTGAAGTCTGTACCGCCTACAGCCGTGTTGAAAGGCGTGGAGGCCAAGCCGCTTACCGCAAGACCGTATTGAGCGGAATACGGATTTCCAATTGCGTCTCCGCCGTCATCGCACTCCGCCGAACCGCCGTCTCCCGTGGCTACAAAAACAGCGATTCCTTCGGTCGCCGCCGTTTGCCAAAGATTGTAGTATTCGACATTGCCGGCGGTTCCGTTGTCCAGCTCGCACTGGCCGTAGCTGACGTTCATGATGCTAGCCGTTTTGTTGTTGACGATATAGCTCTCTGAATCGTAAAGATTGTCGTCTGAAGTCGAGGCGGGATAGGATGCCACCAGAACGATGTTGGCGCCCTTGGCGATCGAGCCAGCCCATTCCACATCCAGCGTGTTCTCGGTCAGGTCATCGACGGTGCAGGGCGGCGGGTTGGTTTCGTTGCCAGGATCTGCGCAAACGGTGAGAGGCTGACTGTTGCCTGAGACCATGGTGAACTGGTTGGCAGCGTAGGCCGGCAGGCCAAAGGTGCTGCGGAAGGTGGCTATATCATTCTGACCGTTGGCGCCGGCGATACTCGTACCGATGTTGATCGCGCTGGTGCCGGCGATGGCGATGGTCTGGCCGGTTCCGTCAATGGGTGAGCTTGCCGTCCACAGTGGAAGAACGTTGTAAATGGTGGCGAAGTCATAGGGCGTTACATCTTCAACCAGGTAGGCGCCTACGTTGCCACTGGCTGGTACATTGATAGCGAACTCCGGCCGAGCCTTCGCAGCTTTGGCGGCCACGCCTTCAACGGATTCGGCAGGAACGCCGGCAAGACGCTGCCACTTACCTGTCGCCGAGTCCTTCGCAACCGTGTTTCCCAATCGATAGAGAGGCCGCGCAAAGAAGTTGTGCAGCGACTTTACGCCCACAACAGCCTGCGCCAACGCTGCCGGAATCTGCGGGTCGCTCATATTGCCGATGTGTTGAACGCCCTTTACTGCGAGGTGATGGATCTCGGTGTGAAAGGCACTTTCGACCTGTGCCGCCGTGCCGCTGAACCGAATCGACATTCGATCCTTGGTCACTTCGCCAATCGAGAACCCGTGCCCGGCCAGCCAGTTTGAAATAGTGGCGATGTCAGTTTGGGAAGGGCCGAAATCAGTGCCTACTTGTTCCGGGGTCAGCCAGTGATGAAAGTTGGGTGAATCGGGATTGTATTGGCTGGCCACCATAGTGTCGAAGGCAGCCTGCTGCCCTGGAGCCCGGCTCAACACCAGAATCAGGTCGGTCATTGCCAGATCAGGCGCTACCCGGCCTCGGTCGTGCTTCGCATTCGCTAAGGGATGTGCGTTGCCCCTCAGAGTTACCAGATCGCTTTCATTGATTCGATCGGTGATCCGCACCGAGGGAGCAACTACCTGGGCCGATGCCGCGGCATTGCAAAGTAATCCGGTGGTAACAGCAAGGAGGAAAAGGGGAAGCAGACGCATGAATTTTCCTTGGCTTTCTCGCTACGTCAGAGGCAGCGTATCCGGAAATTGGCAGAAGAGTTTCTATAAAATGGCATCAATTGTAGCCAAACCAATGCTCTCTCACAGCAAGCTGGGGAGTCAACAGCCATCATAACAAATCATCTGCTGCCAAAGATGGACTCCTATATCTCTTTGTTGTGGGCTCATCATCGTCCTTGGCGAGCGGTTCTGCTTTCCAAGTCAAGCGAACCCCAGTTCCAGTTGTGGCGTGGGCGGCGTTTCCGGTGCGCGGAAGGGATCGTTGATCCAATTGCACGCTTGAAGCTCACGAAGCTTATTGATTTCAATGGTTTACGATCTAAATCGAGACCTTTGTTGTAAACAGGACGCAAACCAGTATACCCCCAATGTAACCGCCTCGCCGACCTTCCTGAGGGCTGTCCGCGACTGCCGGCGGGGGCGATGTGGAAGTGCGGCTGCGTTTTGCCTATCAAGCCGCCCGAACGCTTGCCGAACATGATTCCCCGCAAGTGGTACAAGCCCGGTTGACAGGGGTCAATCCTGAATTTGGGGGACCGAGTTCCGCTACGCCTGCTGCGAGATGGCGATTTTGATTCCATTGCGCCGGAGATTCTGGGAGCCGCGCGCGCATTTTTCGCCGGAGCCTGCGCGAGTTTTTGAGACGCGAACACCGTCCGGTCCGACTTGCCGGCTTGGAGGATGGTAGAAGGTTCACGCCACCCCGGCTTTATGGCAGCGGTCATGGAGACCTGCCTTGATCGTCTCGGAATTTGGATCGCAGGCACCGCTCGGGATTGCTCTCGGTATGAACGTTCCCACCATTAGCAGGAAGGCAAATCCTGACACGCGAGCCTCTGAAGTTGCGCTCGCGCGTTGTCTCATTCTGCAATCTGCAGGGGTATCCGCATGAAGCCAGACCCCTTCGTTCAGCAAGCTTTGAGTTATGCGGCGACCATTTTCTCGGTGGGCGTTTGGGCCTGAAGGAGTTCATCGAAGATGGCGCGATATTGAATCATCGCAGTGCGTAACTCTTCGGTGGTGGCTTCGATCCGGCCGGAGCGGGCGGCGACGTCGTGCGCTAAGCGATAGTTTTCCATGACACGCGGGTAGGTGACGGAGACATCGGCGGCCCGTTGTTCAAAGCTCGCTACGGGATAGCCGCGGGCCTCAAGGAGCTCGTTGACCAGATCGTCAGCTTCAGTGACGGCGGGTTTGGGATGATCGACGAAGCGAGATTGCACAATTTGCCACCCGTCAACAAAGCGCGCCCGTTCGGTGGCGCCGAGATTGCGGAACTCGAAGGTCTCAACTCGTGTTTTACGGTCCGCCAGCTTGGCTTCGGCTTCCTTTGCGGAGCCGTGTGTGAGGACGGCACGATCGTACTCGGTGCCGAAGCAATTGCGCAGGGCGAGAGTCTTGGCTTTGCGGCGTTGGAGATAGGCGCCAACGGCGGCCAGGGCTACGACGATGAGTACAACCGCGACCCCGATGAGCTCGTTATTCGTGAAGTAATAGTACTCTCCGTTGAAATGAAACTGCATGGCATTCTCCTGGCGGAATTTCCGCGACGGCAAGGGATGGGTGGACTGAAGAACTCGAACAGAACAATCATGTGCGCGTATGCGCCGCAGTTCTGAGCACAATTGCTCGCCCCAGTGATACGGAAGAACTCAGAACTGAACGAGTTGAAAAACGGTGGAGGACAGTCATTCCTATACGCGGCTTGCAGCTTCAATATTGGGAGTCGATCAAAACGAGCCCAGCAAGCTGGACCCGTTTTTGTGACTACCCCACATTGTTAGCAGTTTCTCCGCCTTAATACCCAACCAATGGCCGCCCCAGTTGCGATGCCGATTGCGGTTGCCGCCACAACGGTTTCGATCGGGTTTCGTTGAATTCGCTTCTTTGTGTCATCGTAAAACTCGGCGGCAACATCACCGCCATGTTTTGCGGCCCGCCGAGCCGCGATAACACCATCTTCCAGCGCATCCCCAACAGCTGAGGCAGCGCGAGAAGCTTTGCGTGCGGTTTCGTCGATCTGATCGCTCATTTGCTCCAATAGGGTGTGCTCCATTGTGTTGTAACCTTTCCCGTTCTTAAGTTGGATAATGCGTTGCCTATTTTCCGACTGCCTTTTCAATCTTGCCGACAAAGTTCAGCACTTTGCCCGCAATTTTCTCGGCCTGGCCATCGGCTTCCAGATCTTGATTTCCTGTCAGTTCGCCGGCCTTCTGTCGGATTGCTCCCTTAATTTCGTGGAGTTTACCAGTGGTCGTGTCTTCTGTACTTTGCTTGGTCATAAAGTTCTCCTCAGTTTGTTGTTCCTGGTTGCGGAAGACAAGTAACTCTTCGCATTGATCCGCCAATGTGTCGTCTAATCTGAGAACCCGCCGAAACTCTTCGAGAGGTTTGTTGCCCGGCCTCTCCAGATTCGACGCAATCAGCGAAGTTGGGCTGTCAAGCTCATCATCTTGGAAGCATGCCATGAGCGTATGGTCACATTGGACCGCTGAAACTGCTTCGCACACATTTCATGTGATCGTTTCTGCTCAGACGCTGGGGATCAGGCTCTTTATCGTGAGGATCTGATGGGTATTCAAAGGCCCAAGATCGAAAGGAATGCAGATGACAGGATTCAAGCTTGTTGCCCTAGCAGCTTTTGCTGGTTGCGCCATGTTGGCAACCGCTCCGAAAGCAGCGGCTCAAATTGGTATCGAAATCGGCGTCGCTCCCGAGTGTCCTTACGGATACTATGACGCTGCACCATATGAATGTGCCCCTTATGGCTACTACGGGCCGGAATGGTTTACTGGCGGCATCTTCATCGGCACTGGCCCGTGGTTTCATGGCCCGGAAAACTTCCGCGGCCACGTAAACAACCGCTTTCATCCCGAACACGGCTATAACGGCCCACGGCCGGCACGTGGAGAGAAACCCGAGCCCACAAAGCGTCTCGACAAAGTTGATCACTTCAAAGGAAATGAAGTTCGCGACGGGCATGGCCACGTAGGCGGGGGCAAGCGCTAAGAACTGCTTGCGAGTCTTCCAATCGCAATAGAAGCATAGTTCGAGTGGCAACCCGATCCGGCTATGCAAAGCGAATGCACAAGAGGCGCCACACCGAGTCAAGTGTCGATCGGTGTGGCGTATATCTTTCCCGACGTTCTGTCGCGGGCCTCGAGTGGTTTTGCTATGGGTGAGCCATCGGCTTGCAAATCGGGTGCGTATCCCTACTAGAGTATTCGGAATAAGGTCAGGCGATGATAACTTCTAAGATTAGTCGCACGCGTATATACAGAGCTGGCTTGTGGAATCTTTTCTTTTCCGCTGTAGAGTGTTTCGTGTTGAGGCGTTGCTTCCGCGTGGTCGCAAAAGGAAAAGACGGCTCGGAGACAAATGCATCCGTTCACACTCGGGGCACGGCTTGTAATCCAGTGGCTGGTATGGGCCCAGCACTCATCCTTCTGGCCTTCGCCGCGACCGACCCACCGGCACTGATGTGCGCGCCTCGCCGATGAGATCGATTTCTCATCGGTCATCGGACAACTGGCTCGTTGCTATTGCCCGGAAATGGACTACGAACGACTCTCCCATCTTCTCGCCAGCGCTCAGTAAATGGCCTTGCATCTGCACCCAGCGAAAGAGCTCGCGATGGCCTTCCTGCTCGCGGCCCAGCATTACATGCGGCGGGTCAGGCGCGGACAGCCGGGATTTCCGCATGCATGGGCGCCGATAGGGTGGCTTCCGTAACTTGATTCCCAACTGATACACTCAGGCTATTCTCAAGGGTATTCAATATGTTCGTCTCGGCTGTTATTAGCGCTATACGCCAGCGGATTGCCTTGAATCAGTGTCCTGTGGAGCCGGCCCTGAGCCTGAATTTTGGCTCACGAGTTGCCGGAACTTCGATGACGCCGCATAAGCCTTCCATCACCATTGCTTACGGCGCCACCGCGGGCCGCGAAAGCTCTCCCAAAACGGAGTTTGCTATGTCTGATTGCCGCCGTCTCTCTCTCTCTGTTGTTTTCCCGTGTTCAGCCTTCAGTTCCTTCGCAAGCCTGAAGAGCAGCCCTCGTTTCGGAGTTCTCGTGCCAGGGTTGGTTGTGCTGGCCTCTCTGCTGCTGCCTCTGGCGGCGCGGGCGCAGACGATCACGGCCGGCGGCGCGATCAACTTTACGGCCAGCGATGTCTCGGCTCAAAGCTCCACCGTCACGGTCAGCGGCGCTCCCGGCCCGGTGGCTACAGTTAAGGTGACGCTTCAAGGCGTGCAATCGAATGGCAATGGCAACTATGAAAGCATAGGGTACGCGGAGTTTATGCTGCAATCGCCCTCCGGCGAGCAGTTCGTTCTGTTGAGCGCGACCGGCGATGGCATCGACTATGGCGGCTTGACCGGGGTGAACATTGTTATTCAAGACGGCGCCTCAGCTGCGCCGGCGTTTATTCCCTGGACTGACGTGTCGCAAACGGTGGAGGCTAGTTCCTATTTCATGGACAATTTTGTCACTCCCCCTCCGCTCCCAGCGGCGGAAAATACATCGGACTACCCACAGACCGACGGCAGCGCCACGTTGAACGGAAAATTCAACGGAGTAACGGCCAACGGAACCTGGACGCTCTATCTGATCGACGTCGATACCCCCGTCGATCCGGTCTCGATTACCGGCTGGACGCTCACGCTGACCTACGGTACGGGCACCTCCACCACCACAGTTCTCAGTTCCTCATCCAACCCGGCCTACTACGCCAATAGCGCATCCAGCGCTTCGATCACCTACACGGCCACCGTCACCTCGGGCTCCGGAACGCCGACCGGCACGGTCACCTTCCAGGCCAATGGCGCGACGATCTCCGGCTGCAATGCCGTCGCGCTCAGCAGCGGCGTCGCGCACTGCACCACCTCGCTGGCCCAGGGCAATTACGGCATCGCGGCCCAATACTCGCCAACCGGTGTCTACGGACAGAGCAGCGGCTCCACGGAGCAACTGGTGGAAGTCACCCCGGCCAATCCCAGCGGAGATCAATGGTGCAACAACAGTGTTGTCTCCGATCCAGCCAGCGATAACGTCGGGCTGGTCTACCCCTCCATCATCGGCATCTCCGACTCCTCCTACAACGGCAAGACGGTGGGCAATGTGACCGTGGCACTGGAGGGATTGCAGGGCACCGCCGGGATCGCCGGCCAGTACCTGCTGGTTGCCCCCGGCGGCGGGACCAAAAACCTGGTGTTTTTGCAGGAGGGTTGGTTCAATGACTCCGGATCAACCAGCGCGGTTAACCTGACCTTTGATGACGCCGCCAGTGTGACTGTGCCCTACAACAGCGGGACGCCCGCCACCGGCACTTACCTGCCCACCGACAACAATGAGGCCGCAAATCTCGACACCTTCCAAACATCGATTTCGCCGTCCGTCGATTCCACCGTCCCCCAGGTTCCCGGCACCCTCAATTTCGCGCCGCCCTACGGCTCCGATACAGCGCACTACGCCCATACAAATGTTTTGACCTTTGGCGAAGCCTTCAACGGAGCCTCGGCGAATGGCAAATGGGCGTTGTACTCTGTTAGCCCCGGCGCCACGACCCTGAACGACGGTTGGTGCATCACACTGGCGCTGAATACCGGCGTAGCCACCACCACCACGCTGACTCCCACTAGCGGCAATCCCGCTACGACCGGGCAGCCCGTCACCATCACCGCATCGGTGAACGACATCAATGGCGGGGTGACTGGCGGCACGGTGACCTTCCTGGACAACGGCGTGGCTCCGGCCGGCACCGTGAGCGGCAACAACGTGGTGTCTGTGATCGGCGGCGCGGCGACCTTTACCACCAGTTCGCTGACCGAAGGCGACCACAGTATTACGGCGAGCTACAGCGGCGTGACGAACGTAGACAATCCTAGCTACTCCTCCGCGCTGTATCAGCGCATCAACACCGCTACCACGTCCGCGAACGTGAACAGCAACACCTGGTCGTATTGCAATCCGGGGGCGGTCCAGATTCAGAGCGGAAGCCTCGCAGGTCCCTTCACGCCGAATCCCTCGGTGATCTCAGTGACCAATCTTCCCGGCACGCTCAACTCCGTCTCCGTCACGCTCAAGGGTTTCTCAGTTCTCACCACCTATGGCCTGGAAGAACTGGCCTCGCTGGTTGAGGGTCCGACGGGCGCAGCGCTGGACTTCTTCTCCAACACTACGCAAGGCGCCAGCGGTAACGGTGAGGCCTCGCTCGGCACATATACCTTTGAGGACAGCGCCAGCAGCCTGGTATCAGCTGGGAATACGAGCATCACTCCCGGCGACTACAAGCCAACCGCCTACATAAACTATCTCAGCACCCCGGACGTCTTCACCTCCAGCCTGAGCGGTTTCTATAATGTGCCCTCGTTCAGCTATGCCCCCTCGCACGGCTCCTCCACCTTCGCTAACATTTTCACCGATGGCAGCAACGCCAACGGAAACTGGAGCCTCTTCTTCAGTTCGGGCAATGCCAACGCCACCTTCGGCGCGGCCAACGGCTGGTGCGTGAACCTGACCGAGAATCTGCCCACCGTTACGGTTAGCGCGTCACATTCCGGCAATTTCACGCAGGGGCAGCTTGGCGCATCATTGACGGTGGGTATTGAAAACAGCGGGGCCAACGGTCCCACCGGCGACCCATCCGGCACGAATCCAATGACGGTGACCGATACGCTGAACTCGGCCTTCACATACGCGGGCTATTCGGGTACAAACTGGAGTTGCTCGGCGGCAAGCCAGACAGTAACCTGCACGAATGACAGCGCGATTGCCCAAGGCAGCAGCTATCCAACGCTAACAATCAACGTCAACGTGGCCGACGCAGCCACGGGGCCGATCAATAATGGCGCCTCGGCGAGCGGCGCCGGAGTAACTTCCACAAATTCAAACACCGACTCGATCACCATCAATACGACGCCGAAGATCACAGGCGTCAGCCCCAATTCAGGACCAACCGCCGGAGGGACGAACGTCACCATCACGGGAACGAACTTCACCGGCGCAACCGGCGTCACCATCGGCGGCGCGGCGGCTACCAGCGTTGTGGTGGTGAGCAGCACGACAATCACGGCGGTCACCCCGGCAGGCACGGCGGGAACGGCCAGCGTTATCGTCACCACTTCTGGTGGCAGCAACGCCACTAACACGCTATTCACATACGTTGCGCCTCCCACGGTAACCGCTGGGGCGACTGTCACATTCGTCGTTGGCGGCAGCCCCGTGGCGCTGGATTCCGGGCTGACGGTCAGCACGTCCACCTCGACAGTGACAGGCGCGACGGTGTCGATCGCCAGCGGGCCAAGCGCCGATCAGCTGAACTTCACCAGCCAAAACGGCATCACCGGCAGCTTCAACGCGGGCACATTGACGCTGACCGGCACAGCGACCGTCGCCGCTTACCAGGTGGCGCTGGAAAGCGTGACCTTCTCCACCACCAGCACGAGCGTAATACCCCGCACCATCAATTGGACCGTCACCAACAGCTTCGCTAGCAGTGCGCCCGCGACCAGCACAGTGTACATTCTCCTTCCGCCCACGGTGAACAGCATTTCTCCCACCAGCGGCCCATCGGCTGGTGGAACGTCTGTGACTATAACTGGAACGAATTTCACAGGCGCAACCGGCGTCACTATCGGCGGCGCGGCGGCTACCAGCTTTGTGGTGGTGAACAATACTTCGATCACGGCGGTGACCCCGGCAGGCACGCCGGGAACAGCTAGCGTTGTCGTCACCACTTCTGGTGGCAGCAACAGTGCCAACTCGCTGTTCACCTACGTTGCGCCGCCCACGGTGAACAGTATCTCTCCCACCAGCGGGCCGACGGCTGGTGGAACGTCTGTGACTATTACGGGAACGAATTTCACCGGCGCGACCGGCGTCACCTTCGGCGGCGCGGCGGCTACCAGCTTTGTGGTGGTGAGCGATACTACGATCGTTGCGACCACTCCGGCACGCACGCCGGGAGCAGCGAGCGTAGTCGTTACCACTTCTGGTGGCAGCAACGCCGCCAGCACGTTGTTCACCTTCGTTGCGCCGCCCACGGTGAACAGCATCTCTCCCACCAGCGGCCCATTGGCTGGTGGAACATCGGTGACTATTACTGGAACGAATTTCACCGGCGCAACCAGCGTCATTATCGGCGGCGCGGCGGCTACCAGCGTTGTGGTGGTGAGCAATACGACGATCATTGCGACCACCCCGGCAGGCACGCCGGGAACGGCCAGCGTAGTCGTCACCACTTCTGGTGGCAGCAACAGTGCCAACACGCTGTTCACCTACGTTGCGCCGCCCACGGTGAGCGGAATCTCTCCCTCCTTCGGGCTAACTACCGGCGGAACAATCGTGACAATTACGGGAACGAACTTATTAGGCGCAACGGGAGTCCAATTCGGCAGCACGTCTGCGACCATCACGCCCGGCAGTTCAACGCAGATTGTCGCAACAGCTCCGGTTGGAAGCGGCACAGTGGATGTGACGGTGACCACCCCCGGAGGCACAAGCGCTGCATCCTCCGCCGATCAATTTACCTATATCGCTCCTGTTGCTACCTCACTGACGCCCACCGTGACGCCTAGCTCGACCTTTGTCTACAGCCTGCAACCAAGCATCTCCGTCGCTCTATCTCCGTCGAACGCGACTGGCATCGCCGTGTCTGATTTTACGGCTTTACTAGACAACTCGACTGTGCTGACGGTGACGGCCGGAACGGGCAACAACTTCAACATCGCACTTCCCGTGACGCCTTTGACGGTGGGCGCGCACTCTATTACAGTCAGCTTCGCAGGAGCGATCGGCTACTTGGCCAGCAACACCACCATCGCGCTCACCGTGACTACGCCGACACTGGTGGTAAACACAGCTCAGGACGACCTTGGCTCGGCCGCGAACTGCACGCCACAAGTAATGCCGGGGACCAACACCGTGGATGCGGCGTGCAGCCTGCGCGACGCGCTGCTCCTCGCGGCCAGCGCCGGCTCGGGCAACATCAGCTTCGACTCGACAAAGTTTGCCGCCACCAACTCAGCGTCGCAGAATACCATCACGGTGAGTTACGGCACGTTCAATATTCCTTCGAATACGACGATTACCGGCGCAACCAGCGGCAGCGGGGCCACGCTGACCAACCTGGTGACGGTGAACGGGGCCGGCGCTTGGACCGTCTTCGCCGTTGGCTCCGGCGTGACAGGGGCGGCCCTCAACAATCTGACCATCACCAACGGACACTCAAACGAAATCGGCGGCGGCATCAATAACAGTGGCACACTGACAGTGAGCAACAGCACCGTCAGCGGCAATACCGCAACGGGCGCTGGCGGCAGCGGCGGCGGCATCTACAATTCTGGCACACTGATAGTGACCAACAGCACCTTCGGCGGAAATATCGCAGATAACTCCGGCGGCGGTATCTACAATGCCGGCACACTGACAGTGACCGATAGCACCTTCAGTGGCAATTCCACACCAATCGGTGCCGGCGGCGGTATCTATAACGCATTCTCACTGGCTGTGAGCAACAGTACCTTCAGCGGCAATATCGCTGCATACGGGCCCGGCATCGACAACATGCAGGAACTCTACTTCGCTAACACCCTGAGTGCCGATTTATGGGCCTTTCCCAGCATTACCGCCGCCGACCTTGGCGGCAATGTGATTGCCGGTCGGAGTGGAGTACTCGCCAGCAGCATCAAACTCTCCGCGCTGGGCAACTATGGCGGTCCGACGCAGACCATGCTTCTGCTTCCCGGCAGTAATGGCATCTGTTCCGGAACGGCGACACCCTCCGCCGGCCCCATCCTGCTACCCAGTACCGACCAGCGCGGATTTGGGTTCGTCTCCACATATTGCCCAACGGGCCATGTCGATGCGGGCGCGGTGCAGACCAACTACGGGATGAGCTTTACCACCGAACCGCCAGCTAGCATCAGCACGAATGTGCTCTTCTCCGCCCCCAATATTCCGGCCGTGACGCTGACCGAGAGCGGTTCGACGGCCACGTACGCCAGCAGCACGGTCAGCGCCTCCAGCGGCCTGGGGGCAGTGACGCTGAACGGTACAACCTCGACAACTCTCTCCGCGGGAGTGGGCAGCTTCAGCGGCCTCACCCTCTCCTCTACCACAAGCCAGTCCGGCGAGAGCTTGACGGCCACAATCAACCTGAACGGATCGCTGAATCTCACGGCCACCAGCAACCCCTTCAACGTAATTGTCATCACCCTCTCGCCCACCTCGCTGAACAGCGGAACCGTGGCATCCTTCTACAGCCAACAGATTACGGCCAGCAATGGCACAGCGCCATACACTTACTCAGTGGGCGCGGGCTTGCCCGCCGGGCTGACGCTGACGTCTTCCGGGGTTGACGCCGGCCTGTTGTCCGGAATACCTACGGCTGGCGGCACGTTCAACTTCACCATCACGGCCACCGACAATCTCGGCAACAGCGGCAGCCAGGCGTACACGTTAGTGGTGGGCGCGCCAACGATCATTGTGTCGCCCGCAACCCTGGCCTCCGGCACTTACGGAACAAGTTACAACCAGAGTGTCTCTGCCAGCGGCGGGACAGCGTCCTACACCTACGCGCTCGCCGGTGGGTCGTCCTTGCCTCCCGGACTAAGCCTGAGCAGCTCCGGCGCAATTACCGGAACGCCAAGCCAGGCAAGCGCCACGGCATATACCTTCACGATCATCGCGACCGACAGCAGCTCAGGTACAGGACCTTACACCGGAAGCAAGCTCGTCTCGCTGACCATCAACCAGGCCAACGCGACTATCCTTGTTACGCCCTATGTTGTGACCTATGACGGCACTGCGCACACGGCCGCGGGTACGGCTACTGGCGCGGGCGGAGTTAACCTGGCTGCCGACCTTAACCTGGGCGGAACAACTCACACTAACGCCGGAAGCTATGCCAACGACGGCTGGAGCTTCACCGATCTCACCGGCAATTACGCCAGCGCCAGCGGAACGGTCAGCGACAAAATCAACCAGGCCAATGCGACCATCAACATCACGCCTTACACCGTGACCTATGACACCACCGCGCATACTGCCACGGGAACAGCTACCGGCGCGGGCGGAGTTAACCTGGCTGCCGACCTTAACCTGGGCGGAACAACTCACACTAATGCCGGAAGCTACGCCAACGACGGCTGGAGCTTCACCGATCTCACCGGCAACTATTCCAGCACCAGTGGAACAGTCAGCGACAAAATCAACCAAGCCAATGCGACTATCAACATCACGCCTTACACCGTGACCTATGACGGTGCCGCGCATACAGCCACGGGAACAGCTACCGGCGTGGGCGGAGTTAACCTGGCAGCCGGCCTAAGCCTAAGCAGCACCACCCACACAAGCGGCGGGACCTATGCTGCAGATGGCTGGAGCTTCACCGATCCGACAGGCAACTATGCCAGCACCAGCGGAACGATTACCGACACGATCAATAGGGCGGCGTCCGCAGTTGTGCTGGCCACCAGCCTGAATCCGACTCTATTGCAGAATCCGGTCACCTACACGTCGACGGTTTCTTCCAAGACCGGTATGCCGACGGGCACAGTAACCTTCGAGGACGGCGGCGTGGCGCTGACCGCCTGCACAGGCGTGCCGGTTACTGTATCTACCGGCCTGGCAACCTGTGCAGTCACCTACACGGTCACGGGAACGCACAACATCATCGCTGTTTATAGCGGCGATACGAACTTCCTAGGCGCCGGGCCCAGCAATACTGTCTCTGAGGCGGCGATCGACATTAATTTCGGCACTACCAACACCTCGGAAACCATTCTTCCGGGCGGCGCGGCAGCGTACTCGTTTTCCGTCGCTCCCAGCAGCGGCACTAACTTCCCGTCGCCGGTGACATTCACCGTCAGCGCGTCGCCTGCATTGCCCTCGGGCACAACCATGACCCTTACCCCGTCGGCGTGGGTTTTCAACTCCAACAACCCGTGGTCGTGGACTCTACCCGCAAACACTTCGCTGACCAGCAATACGGTGCTCACCATCCAGCTTCCGCAGGCCACCGCGTTCTCGCAACCGGCGGGCGGCAATCTGGTCTCGCGGCTGGCGCCGTTCTCGCTTGCGCTATTCCTGCTGCCCTTTGCCAGCAGGATGCGCAAGAGCGGCAAGCGGTTCGGCAGGATGCTCATGGTCGTATTATTAGCGGGCGCGGGTGCGGCAACGCTGGCCGGATTGAGTGGTTGCGGCTCCAACACCGGCTTCTTTGCTCAGTCGCCGCAGAGCTATACAGTGACTGAGACCGTAAGCTCCGGCTCGCTGTCGTACACATCTAACGTCACCTTGACTGTTGAGTAAAAAGGAGAACTGCGATGCGTATACTCGCGCTTTTTTTAAGTCGGCTTCAAGTGCATGCCATTGTTCGAGGCAACATAGCGACGAATTCTGCCAGTTGGCTGTGGGTTGGCCAGGGGCTTGCAGAGGATGTGCTTTTGTGTGGATCCTGATTGGATTATTTGGTGACTCCAGAGCCAGTGTATCCAGGCGCTTGCTGAGTTCAGCTGTTTCATCCTCTGGGACATTCCGCTCCGAGCCCCGCAGCACCTCAAGCCCCCGCCCAAGAGCGCCATATTTCGCGCCTGCCATTCGATGCATCTCAGCGCGTGCTGAATATCCGAGGGGAATCTGCAAGCTAGGCATGCTCCTGATGCCCTGGTCACCGGGTCGCGCGATCTTCGTGCTCGTGAGTACACGTGGACAGCAATATGCTAAACTGCTGCCATCATGCTGAAAGAGTTTCTGGCTAAGATACGCGGGGTCGATAAATGGCTTGATGCGCAGGCAACTGTGCGCTCGGTCATGCAGTACGAGGAGCCACCGGAAAGGGCGTGTGAGTTTTCCACAAAGCTTGCCGAAGTGACGTTTGCCTACACAGATCCTCAGGCTGAGCATCAATATGGCTGTATCACCGTAAAGGACAGTTCGGAGTTGTACGACGCGAAAGAGGACGACACTTTCTCAATTCGCGTCAACCCCAAACATCCGGAACAATACTACTCGCCCGAGGCGACTATAACTTATCAGTGATCGCATCGCGGCTCGGAGGCGATATGTCGATGGGGACTCGGCTCATCCGCGTCAGCCGGGCACTGGCTGCGCCAGGCCCCAGGGCCATTCATCTGGGGGTTTGTATGAACCCGACTATAATCCACATTTGTCATGTGTTCGGTTGCAATTGGCGAACGTGATCAGTGATCTCGGCCGTTCGACTGGTCAGACAATCGTGCGAGCAATGATTGCCGGAGAACGCGACCCACACAAGCTGGCTGCACTCAGTCAGTGAAGTGGGGTTGGATAGTGCGTCACGCGTACTAGTTACAAAGATTTCTGTGACGGAGACAACACGACTGCGGCTTCACTGGTTAGGACACGAAAGACGAAAGTTTCTTGAAGATACAACAATACATCTGAATCGGTATGGCTGAGGTAGCCGATCGAAACATCCTGCCCGACGTTGAGTTCGAAGTCGCCACCTCGCGTCGTCAAGACGAACGCACCTTCGATCGCTGGCGCCCAGACGAGGTTGCCGTCAACAATGCGCTTCACGTGTTCGAGGACGGGATACCCGTGATCGCGGGTCTCGGCGAGTGCCGTATACTCATCGGCTCCGAGCAAAACCGAGTAGGGCCCATTTACACCTACAAGGCGTAATTGGCTCAATGCATGTGCCACTGCATCGGGATACTCCCGCACATCCCCAGGAAGTGGAACGATCGGGTTGCTGGTGCCTTCCCGAATGCCATGAATATCGGCCTCGGCGTATCCGTTGAAGATGCTCCGGTCTTCGGCAAAGGCAAGTTTCTTTGCGGCATCTTTCGCGGCCTGCCAGTCGGAGTCGTCCGATCCTCGCTCTACGTCATCGATTGCCTGACGGGACAGTTGAAACGGCACCCGTAGTTCTACGAGAGGCTTAACCTCCCTCTGTCTCGCGACAATGCCCTCCCCAGGAGGGGAGATCGATCGCATGTGTCCAGTCGCCACTCCGGGCAGAGCAATTCCTCCCGGCGAAGGTACGTCTACAACCCGTCGTCCGGCCAGAAAGCGCTTCAGCGTCCTTGTCGTCTCTTCCTCAATCTGCGACCACGCAGCGTCAGAGACTGGCGCCAATTCCCGATGGAGGTTATTCATTATTTTCTCCTTTTAGTGATCCGATCTTCAGTGATGCATCGTTCGCGAACGAGGCCGACGTTAAGTTAGATGTTTGCGGCGCGGCGGTTTCCGCTGAAATCGACTCATCTCCGCCGATGTTATCCAGGAACGTTGCAGACGGCACGAAAAATAAGCTGCCGGTGACGGCTCGACTGAAATCGAGCAGCCGGTCATAGTTTCCTGGCGGGCGACCGACGAACATATTTTGAAGCATTGTCTCTGTGATGCGCGGCGTGCGGCCGTACCCGATAAAGTATGTCCCGAACTCGCCGTGGCCTGGCTGCCCGAAAGGCATGTTGTCTCTCAGGATTTTTATTTCTTTTCCATTTTCCTCGATCACTGTCAGCGCATTATGCGCCGAGACCGGCTTCTCGGCATCGCTCAGCTCGATGTCTGAGAGTTTCCTGCGGCCAATGATGCGCTCCTGTGCCTCAATGGAAAGCGCGTTCCATGCCTTCATGTCGTGAAGGTACTTTTGCACGATGACATAGCTGCCCCCTGCAAAAACATGGTCTTCGCCGCCGATCATTACAGCCTCACGCGCGGCCTCTCCTCGCGGATTCTCAGTGCCATCGACGAACCCGATGACATCGCGATCATCGAAATACCGGAAGCCGTGAACCTCATCGGCAATCGTAACGGCATCGCCGATGCTGTCCATGATCTGGGTCGCCAATTCAAAACAGAGGTCCATACGTTTAGCTCGAATATGGAACAGGATGTCGCCGGGCGTGGAGACGGCGTGGCGGCCGCCTGACCGAATCTCTCGAAACGGGTGAAGCTCCGCGGGTCGTGGGGATCCAAAGAGTATATCCCAGGCATCGGACCCGAACCCAACGATGCATGTGAGACCTGCCTCGATGTCCCGAAACTCAACGGCGCGGATGACCCCGGAAAGGCCTGCGCAAAACGACCGCAGAAGCGCATAGGCGTCTGAATCCCGGCGAATGCAGACGACCAGAAAGATCGCCGCGCGCGTAAGCGGAGCAACCACACTCTGAGGAAGAACGGTCGCGTTTAGCTCCTCGGGTACATCCATCGCGTCAATCTCGATTCAAGAAGATTTTCATCCATGTTTCTTCATTGGTCAAGAACCCGTCCGCGCCATCGCCTGGTAACAAAAGCAAGTGCCCATTGCGGCGGCTCAAAAACGCGATTGGCAAATCCGATCAAAAAATAAACGTGTCGGAAAGGAAGGACCAATGAACGTCCACGCCAGAGCGATACTCGTTCGTTAGAGTGATGTTGTCCGTGCTGATCGTGGCCAAACGAGAGTATCCAACTTCCATCCTAATCGTTGAATTGGACCATGAATACACCTTGCAGGCGGCGATCCGAGCTGATTTCTACTGACATCTATTTCGCTCGACATGACTGGCATCCCTGTTTACTTCTCCATTTTCATGAACTGACTTACCAGAGCCGCAATCTCGTCTGCCTTGGTGTCGAGCGCGAAGTGTCCTGCGTCGAGTACGTACACCTGGGCATTCTGTACGTCTTTGCGATAACGTTCTGGCTCTCCCGAATCGAATGACAAATCGTGTTTTCCCCAAATCACTAACAGCCTTGGCTGCGTCTTCTGCATCCACGCCTGCCACTTCGGATAATTCTGGACATTTGTGCGGTAGTCGTAGAACAGATCGCTCTGAATCTGCGCCTGGCCTGGCGCATTCAGGAATGCATACTCATCCGTCCAGAGATCCGGATCATACAGATCGACATTCAGATCGTCCCCGACATGTCGCGTCTTCGTCGCCGCCATGGACAGCAGATTCTTGCGCAGCGCCTCTTCGTTGCCCGGCCGGTCCGCCCAAAACGCCCGCCGGGTTGCCCAGTTCGCACCGAGGCCTTCGTTGTGGGCCACCGCATCCTGCACGATCAGCGCCCGCACCGCCTCCGGGTGAGCTAACGCCATTCGAAAACCAACCGGGCCGCCGTAGTCCTGCATGTAGAGCGTATAGCGCAACAAGCCCAGCGTCTGCACGAAGTCTTCCATCACGGTAGCGATGTGGTCGAAGGTGTAGGGAAACACTTTTGGGTCCGGCCAGTCGCTGTGCCCGAAGCCCGGATAATCTGGCGCAAGCAGATGATAGTTGTCTGAAAGGCGCGTCAATAGAGGTTGAAACATCCGAGACGACGACGGAAGGCCATGCAGCAAGAGAATGACGGGCGCATCTTTCGGCCCAGCTTCTCTATAGAAGATGGAGAGCCCATCGACCTTAACTGTGCGATAAAAGACCTGCTGTTCCATTGCTTTGTCCTTTGCCTTGGAGTCTGTGCCGAGCGCGATTGCAAGCATTAGCACCAATACCGCAATGCTCGCTAGGATCAGATATGTCGACCTCGCTGTGTTCATGCATCTCCCGATCTACTCTGCGATTTCAAAGATCACTTCGAGTTCGACCGGCATCCCCAGCGGCAGGCTGGCAACGCCAATCACCAGCCGCACCGCCATCTTGTCGGCGCCAAACACATCGCGAAACAGATCCGATGCCGCATCCGCAACCCTCGGTTGGTCGAAGAAATCTCCCGACGTCGCCATGAACACACCGAGTCGAACCACGCGCGTTACCCGATCGAGCGATCCCAGATGCTCCTTGGCCGCTGCCAGCGCGCCTAAAGCCGCCGTGCGTACCGCATCCCGTCCCGAGTCAGCATCCACTTCCTTCCCCAGGCGGCCAAGATACTTCGGCTTGTGATCCACAACCGGGAGCATGCCGCTCAAGAAGAGGAGATTGCCTGTCTGCAGTGCTTCGACGTAACTACCGAACGGCATTGGGGCGGCCGGAAGCTGAATGCCAAGGTCCTGCAGCCGGCGCTCTGGGCTGCCAGGCTGCGAACCTCTAACGGTTACCATCGGCCGACGTGTGCGCCGTCGTCTACGTGCAGCACCTCCCCGGTTACGTGACTGGCTTCTGTCAGATAGACAACAGCGTCGGCGATGTCTTTCGGCCCGGAAACCGTGCCCATCGGCGACCGCGCCGTCAGGTCTCCCTTGTGCAAGGGCGTGTCCACAACGCCCGGCGCGACGGCGTTGAAGCGAATCCTCTCTTTCGCGTATTCGTTCGCGAGGCTCAGCGTGATCGCATCGATGCCACCTTTGGTCATCATCGGAACCGATGCCGGAACCCCGGCAATTGGGTTATCGGCCAGCGACGCGCTGATGCTGGTCACGCTGCCTCCCCTGTCTTGAGCCAGCATCTGCCGCACGGCCAGCTGCGTGATGAAGACGAACCCGTAAAGGTTAATGGAGACGAAGCCACGAAGTTCCTCGGCGGTGTACTCCGTGAATGGCTTCGAAGAATAGATGCCTGCGTTGTTCACCACATGGTCGATCGAACCGAACCTATCGATCGCGGCTTTCGCCACCTCCTCCGAAGTCTCTGCCCGGCTGATATCTCCATCCACCAGCGCGAGATTGGGAGACGGCGAGTACCCCGCCTTCGAAATGCTTCGCGAGGTTGCGACAACGTTGTACCCGCGCTCCAGAAACGCCTGAACGATAGCGGCTCCGATTCCCTGCGAGCCGCCAGTGACGATGACTGTCTTCCCGCTTCCCATAGCGAACTCCTGTTGTCCCCGATAAAGCCGGAGAGGTCGATCCCCGCCTGCTCGAACCTGTACCAACAACAGCCCATGCTCGTGCGCAGAAGTTGAGATCCTATTGGAGCAGAAAAGTATGCAGACGCACCATCAGACGAAGGTATTGATCGATACCTTTGTGCCAGCCTGATTGGCCACAGTCTCAACGAAGACGGTCCCAGTGCGAGCCTGAAGCCTACTTAGCCGGGCGCAAAGCGGACCCAGATGGGCGCGCCAGGCGGAGACGGGTGGCAATGCTTACCAATTCTGCGAGGGATTCAGCTTTCATCTTTCGCATCATGCTGCCGCGATGTGCTTTGACTGTAATTTCGCTAATCCCCAGTTCGCTGCCGACCAGTTTATTGGGCAAGCCGGCAGCCACTAACGCCATCACTTCGCGCTCGCGAGCGCTGAGGCATGAGTACCGGGTTTTCAAAGCCAGGATCTCTGCGGAGCGGTCAAGTAGTGCCTTGCTACGTACCAAGGCGTGCCGAATGGCATTCAGCAGGATTTCGTCATTGAATGGTTTCGTCAGGAACTCCACAGCTCCCGCCTTCATCGCTTGTACGGTTATGGGAATATCTCCGTGACCTGTGATGAAGATAATCGGCATCTCATGCCGTTCCACCGCAACACGTTTCTGCAGTTCGAGACCGTTGAGTCCGGGAAGAGAAATGTCCAGCACCAAGCAACTTGGAACAGTTACGGGCGGGCGGTCGAGAAAATCCTGCGCGGAAACGAACGTCTCCACACCGAAGCCCTCATGGCGAAGCAGCAATTCGAGCGATTCGCGAACAGAGATGTCGTCGTCGACGACGAGAACAATTGACGGGGTCCCTGGCATGGGCAAGCCCTCACTCCAAAATAAAGTGAACTTGCATGAGCCATTCTATATCTGAGACACAATTCCACAAAACAACGATCACTTCACCTGAAACGCACAATTCAGCGCCTCGAGCATCGCAGCATCACTGAACGGCTTGATCAGACATGCGATTGCACCTTGTTCGATTAGCCGGGACCGTAACCTTTCGTCTCGTTGTCCGGTGATGAAAACAATGGGAATTCTGATTTTGCGACGATTCAATTCATCCTGGAGTTCGGGCCCAGACATTCCCGGCATGGCAACATCGAGGATCAAACATTGCGTTCGCGGGACCCCGCCGGACGCGAGGAACTCTTCAGCAGAAGAAAATGTCTCAGACGCAAAACCGAATTCCTTGAGTAGATCGGGCAGCGATTCGCGGACCGACTCATCATCGTCAACGATTGACACAACTGAATGCGGATTTATCATGGATCTCTCAGTCCGCACCTAAAAGCAGATTTTCCACAACGCGGAGAACCCTGCATTTCCTCCAGCGTCGATTGGCAAATCCAGCGTGCTCCCTCCGAAGTGCCGCTCACAACTCTCAGGGCTGCCCATCAACAATGCGACTGAGTCTGTCACCATGGACTCCTATTTGGCGACAACCCACAAAAGCATCATCCGCCTTGCGACGAGCGGCGTCTATTGTACTTAGGTATTGTCGGGCATTGTGACTCCTCCGATTGTGGATCTGCGGAAGTGATCCCAGCCTCGCTCTCACTGTCTTCAATCGTTACAATCGTTCGATTGACATGTCCCAACAACGGCGTCGCAGCGCGTCCCAAGTTCATCGCCAAGACGGTTTTTCGTGCCACAGAATAAATGGAGCCTCAAGCGGCACGAACGCTCCTTCGTGCCGAGGAACGAGACGCGGAGTGTAGTCAGAAACCGGGCGACTTGTCGGAACAGAAGCACTGTAGGTGAAGGCACTCGCCGCTCCGGCCAGGCGTTCGCCACGTATCATAGCTTGCGTGATTGGTTCCCCGTCTTTCTGCGCCTCCGCGTAGAGTTCGACGCCCACGGCATCGGGGTCGACATCATCAAGAAAGACCTGCACGTGAAATAGATATTGCTCGCCTTGTTGTTCGACGGTCGCGGGGCCGAATCGCAGCGCTGACCAATGCTTTGCCAGTTCAACCTGCCAGGTGACGAGATCTGCTCCCATTGAACCTCGCTTCTCGGTGCGCTGGCGAAAAGCTGCCGCGGCCGAGAGATAGTGTTGTTCGGTATATTGGCGGACTACGCGATTGGTCGAAAAAGCCGGAGTCAAGCGGGCCATGCTTTCGCGCATGCGGGCAACCCAGCCGCGTGGAATTCCATGCTCGTAGCGGGCATAGAACTCTGGGATCACCTCCCTTTCGAGCACCGCATAGAGACTTTCAGCTTCAGCTGCGTCCCAGGAAGGGTCATCCCCATGTTCGCGCCCGTCTCCGATTGCCCAACCAACTTCGGGGGAGTACGCCTCTGCCCACCAGCCATCGAGTTCCGAAAGATTCAACCCGCCGTTCACCAGCACCTTCATGCCGCTTGTGCCGCTTGCTTCCCAAGGCCGTCGAGGAGTGTTCACCCAAACGTCCACGCCCTGAACCAGATGCTCCGCCATGAGAACGTCGTAATCGGAAAGGAAGACCACCCGGGATCGAACCTCGGGGCGGCGAACAAACTCAAACCATTGCGTGATCATTTGTTGCCCCTCGACGTCCTGGGGATGCGCCTTGCCTGCAAGCACGAGTTGAACAGGGCGCTCTGGATTCGTAAGGATGTTGATAAGCCGCGCCGGATCGTGGAGCAGTAGATTCGGGCGTTTGTACGCGGCAAAGCGACGGGCAAATCCCAAAGTCAAGGTATTTTCATCGAGTATCTGTGCGGCCTGCACGAGGTCTTCCGACGACGCTCCCCGAGCTGCTAGTTGACGGCCGTAGAGTCTTCGAACGTAATCTACGAGAGCCTTGCGGCTATCTGCGCGGAGTTGCCAAAGATCAAAATCGCCGGCGGCACGGATATCTTTTTCTTTGTCTTCCAACGTTCCGTACCAATATTGTTTTCCGCAGTGACGTTCCCATAAGAGGTCTGCTTCAGCAGAGTCCCAGGTAGGGGTGTGCACTCCGTTGGTCACGTACGTTACTGGCACCTCTGCTTCGGGCCAACTGGGAAATAGGGGCTGAAAAAGACGTCGGCTCACTTGACCGTGCAATTTGCTTACGCCATTGATGGCGCCACTGCCGTGGATCGCCAAATAGGCCATATTGAATGGTTCGGACGAGTCTTGGCGATCGCGTCGTCCCAAAGCTAGAAGCTCGTCGATCGAGATCGACAGCTTCTCTTCGGCATACTTCTTGAGATATCGCTCGATCAGTCTGGGAGCAAAGCGGTCAAAGCCCGCCTCCACGGGAGTATGGGTCGTAAATAGGTTGCCGGCACGGGTGACGGCAAGGGCGACGTCGAATGGCTTGCCATTGTCTTCCATGTAGGAATGCGCCCGTTCCAGTACGGCGAATGCGGCGTGACCTTCATTGAGATGGCAGACCTCGGGCTTAAGTCCCAGGGCTCGAAGAAGCCGCCAGCCCCCAATGCCGAGAACTAACTCCTGTCTTAAACGGAGTTCCGGACCACCACCGTACAGTTCAGAAGTTATGCCGCGAAAAGACGGAAGGTTCGCGGGATCGTTGGTATCGAGCAAATACAATTTGACCCGGCCCACCTCAACTTGCCAGACTCTGATCCATAACTTAAGGCCAGGCAAAGCAACGGCCAGGCGCAGCCACTCGCCGTTTGGCTCGCGCACCGCTCGAATCGGAAGCTGGCCGGGATCATTGAATGGGTACAAAGCTTGTTGGTGGCCTTCGGCATCAATTTCCTGCCGAAAATAGCCTTGCTGGTAGAGCAAACCAATGCCGACAACCGGGACGCCCAGGTTGCTTGCGGCTTTGAGCTGATCGCCGGCAACGTTGCCGAGGCCGCCAGAATAAATTGGCAGCGCTTCGCTCAGCATGAACTCCATGGAGAAATACGCAACTGTCGACACGCCTGAACGCGGATGCGCCTTTTGGAACCACGCTTCCGACGCTTCGACAAGTATTTTCTCGCGATGGAGATCGGTCAGAAGTTTTTGGAATCCCGGGTTCGAGGTAACAGTTTGCAGTTTTTCTCGCGATACGGTTTGCAGCAGAACCCAAGGGTTATGGGTCAGCTCCCAGAGCTCCGGATCGAGTTGCTCCCAAAGCTCGTCCGCCGAGTGATTGAACGACCATCTAAGGTCCAGGGCCAGGTCGTTGAGAGCATCCGAAGTGCCTGCGTCGAGGGGACGATCATCGATTGGCGAGCTACTCATATGACAAACTCCTTTCACTACTCATGTCTTTAGGGCTTATCGGTTCCGGCCGCTTGGGCACTGCGAGTCAGCGTTGCCGAAACAATAGCTTGGGCTTCTTCCTGAAGCTTTCGCAGATGATCCTGACCAAGGAAACTCTCGGCATAAATCTTGTATATTTCTTCCGTGCCCGAAGGGCGTGCTGCAAACCAGCCGTCTTTTGCGATCACTTTGATCCCTCCAATTGGATTTCCATCTCCGGGAGCGGTGGTCAGAATCTTCAGGATCGGCTGACCAGCAACTTCGGTAGCGTGAATGTCGGACGGGGACAATCGTGCCAGAGCGGCTTTTTGTTCGGGCGTTGCGGGAGCATCGATGCGTTCGTAGATGGGATCTCCGAGTTCGCGGGTCAGCTCACGATAAATCTCACCCGGATCTTTTCCAATACGCGCCGTAATCTCCGCTGACAGTAAACAAGGAATGATTCCGTCTTTATCGGTGGTCCATACACTGCCGTCCCGCCGAAGAAAGGAGGAACCGGCGCTCTCTTCGCCGCAAAAACCCAAGCTGCCGGCAAGCAATCCTTCGACAAACCATTTGAAGCCCACCGGAACTTCATAAAGCCGCCGACCCAGGCGAGCGCTGACACGATCGATCATGCTGCTGCTGACCACGGTCTTGCCGACTGCGACACCCTCACTCCAATTGGGCCGATTCGCGAACAAATAGCTGACGCACACTGCAAGGTAGTGATTCGGAGGCAGCAACCCGCTTCCTTTAGTCACGATCCCGTGGCGGTCGTGATCGGTATCGCTGGCAAATGCAATATCGAACTTGTCTTTCAATGCGATGAGTCTCTGCATCGCATAAGTCGAGGAAGGATCCATGCGAATCCTTCCATCCCAATCCACTGTCATAAATCGAAATGTAGGATCTACGGATGGGTTGACGATCGTCAGATCGAGACCATACTGCTCGGCAATCCGCGGCCAATAATCGATGCCGGCTCCTCCGAGCGGATCCACGCCAAGCTTGGTCTTTGCGTCGTGCACTGCATTCATGTCGACAACATTATTGAGATCGTTGATATAGAGGCTCAAGAAGTCGTGTTTGTGTGTCGTGGATGCATGCAGCGCCTTAGGAAACAGCTTGCGCTTGACTCCGTTGAGACCGTGCTCAAGAAAAGCATTGGCTTTCGATTCAATCCACGAAGTTACACTCGAATTCGCCGGCCCTCCATGAGGTGGGTCGTATTTAAAGCCCCCGTCATCGGGAGGATTATGAGACGGCGTGATTACGATACCGTCGGCGCGTCCTGACTTTCGTGTGCGGTTGTAAACGAGAATCGCGTGAGAGATGGCTGGGGTCGGGGTGTAGGGTGTGCCTTCGGAGATCATTACATCGATGTCATTCGCCGCAAGCACTTCCATCGCGCTGGCAAATGCAGGTTCGGAGAGAGCGTGAGTATCCTTTCCCAGGAACAGCGGCCCATCAATGTTCTGCAGCTTGCGGTAGTCACTGATTGCCTGAGTTATGGCCAGTATGTGCCACTCATTGAAGGCTACGTCGAAAGCAGACCCGCGATGGCCGGATGTACCGAAGACAACCCGCTGGCTGGGATCGCTCGGATCTGGCCGCAGCTCGTAATACGCTGTGACGAGCTTTGGGACGTTAACAAGAATAGATGGATCAGCCGGTTTCCCGGCAGCAGAATTAATTGTCACGCAGCACCTCGCAGTCATCCGTCAAGAGAATCGCGCTTGATCGAGCTTCGAGCCGAAAACCGTTTTGGCCCTGTATGAGAGGTTCTTTCCCAGGGTCAAAGATATCGTCGGGGGTGGTTCGGGAAGTATCGACTGCCAGACGCCAAATCTTTCCAACCGGCAAGGCAGGAATCGAAAAATCAACCGCACTGGTGTCGGCGTTAAACAAGAGAAGCAAATCGGGTTCGCTCTCTCCTGGGATCAGACACGCAATGGATTTCTGCCGCTGGTCCGTCCAGTCGGGAGTGGCACCGTTCGGTGCGAACCACTTTATGTCATCATCTGTGTAGAACTTTTCTTTTCGCAAAACAGGATGGGCCCGGCGAAAGCTGATCACTCCTCGAGTGAAACGCTGAATCTCTTTGTGTTTTTCGAGCAGGCTCCAGTCATACCAGCTCACTTCGTTGTCCTGGCAGTAGGCATTGTTATTGCCACGTTGGGTTCGGCGAAACTCGTCGCCGCCGAGCAACATGGGGACCCCTCGAGAAATAAACAGTGTTAACAAGAGATTTTTGATCAAGCGCTTGCGCACGCTCTCGACACCGGGATCCTGGCTCGGCCCTTCGACGCCGCAATTATCGCTGTAATTGGCATCCGTTCCATCGTGGCTAAATTCACCATTTTCGTCATTGTGCTTCTGCGAGTAGCTAACCAAGTCGTTCAACGTGAAGCCGTCATGACAAGTGACGAAGTTGAGGCTGCTTGCGGGGCCCTTGCCTGAGCTTTGGTACAAATCCGAGCTACCACAGATTCGGCTTGCAAACGATCCGATCATTCCCGCGTCGCCAATCCAGAAGCGGCGCACATCATCGCGGAAACGGCCATTCCATTCAGTCCAGCGCTTGGTCGAAAAACCTCCCACCTGGTAGGCGCCGCCTGCGTCCCAAGCCTCCGCGATGATTTTTACGTCCCGCAGGATGGGGTCCTCCCCGATGCCCTCAAGAAGAGGGGCATTGCGCAGTATGCTCCCATGCTCGTCTCTTCCCAGGACCGAAGCAAGGTCAAAGCGAAAGCCATCCACGTGCATGTGCATGACCCAGTAACGAAGCACATTTCTGACAAACTCACGCACGACGGGATGATTCGCGTTAAGCGTGTTGCCAACGCCGGAAAAGTTCTTGTAATATCTGCACCCGTTCTCTTGCAACATATAGTAAATCGAGTTCTCAATTCCGCGCAGCGAAATCGTGGGTCCCAGTTCATCGCTTTCAGCTGTGTGGTTCAACACAACATCCAAAATCACTTCAATATCTGCCCGATGAAAAGCCTTGACCATCTCTCGGAACTCCTGGATCTGCTGACCGTGTGGCCCAGCAATGCCGTAGGACTGTTTTGGCGCGAAAAAGGCGACGGGATCGTATCCCCAATAGTTTTTGAGTTTCTCTCCTGTTACTGGATTGAGCAGCTGAGACTCATTCTCGTCAAATTCGAGAACAGGCATCAGCTCAATGGCGGTCACTCCCAGGTCTTGGAGATACGGTATCTTTTCGGTCAAGCCAGCGAAGGTTCCAGGATGCGCCACACCCGAACTCGTATGGAATGTGAAACCGCGAACGTGTGTCTCGTAGATGACTGTGTCGGTGGCGGGGTGCTTTGGAAACGAATCCATCTCCCAGTCGTAAAGGCCGTCGGTAAAGATGCATTTCGGCGTGGAGCCTGCGTTATCAGCGGTTGAAATGCTTAGATCCGTCAGGCTGCTCGACGAATCGTAGCCGCGCGCGGCTAGAAAATCCCAATACTTGACCGCGGCAATTGCTCTTGCATACGGATCAAGAAGCAGCTTATGCGGGTTGAAGCGATGGCCCACTTCGGGTAGATAAGGCCCCTCGACGCGATAACCGTAGAGCTGGCCTGCCGGAACGCCTCGTACCCAGACATGCCAGACGTCGCCCGTCCGATGACGCACCGGATCCAGCTCAATAACTCGGCTCGGAGAAGAATCGTCAGAATTTTGATAGAGTTCCAGACGAACACCCGTCGCGTGACGGCTGAACAAAACGAAGTTGACTCCACTTCCTTCCCGGTGGGCGCCTCCGATCGGCATGGGATTCCCCGCCTTAACCTCGCCCACCCCAGACAGTGCTGCAAAGCCATTCGTCGGATTCTGTTCAGGCGGTAATTCAGTCATTGACAAGGTTTTCCATTCTCATACGTCCGCTCTGGCACTGGCTTTGTTGTTCCACCCGCGCAAACGCGAGTGGTCGCCTGCATTCCATGACTCGCGGAGTCCGGTAGTACTCATTGCGATTTCTCGGCCGTGAGCGCGTGCAGCATCGACATCACTGGCGTCGCGCCCACTCCGGCGCTCAGTAAAACCACGGGACGGGTACGCAGAATAAAGCTCCCGGGCGGTGCACTAACTTATAACACATCTCCTAATTGTGTGCGGTTAAACAGAAATGAACATCCTACCCCATTCAATTCGCTCTTGACGCTGATGCGAAAATGATCGGCTATCGGCAGATCGGACAACGAATAACCCTCGAAGGATGGGCGGTTTGCCCGGATCGACTGACAGCCGCAAAACCACACATTGCCAATCTGTGGCCGGAGTTCTTCTATGTCCTGTCAGTGGCGAGCCGGAGTGGCACCACCCACGTGTCTTTTTGTTCACTCAGGCGGCCACCAGTTGCGCAGGTCGCACCTTGTGCGGCGCACCAACATAAGGGAACGAGGTTAGCAGGTCTGTGTGGTGCCCCACGTTATCTCGAGTCACCTTACCGTTGGTAAGAATGGAAAGAAAGACATCAATTGCGTCGTCAGTAAGTGTCCGGCCATTGATCGGATAGGAAGCCGGCTTACTGGGATCATAAGGGAGGATGTCCGGTAGAAGAATCCCCGCTGCTCGCCTTGCTGCTTCCGGTGTATAGCCGCCCGTGTGCTCCAACGAGTGCGCGAAGACAGCGATGAAATGGGTATCGTCCGCCGGTTGTCCAGCTTGGTATGCGGCTTTTTCATCTCCGGGAAGGAATACAGATTGCGAGGCGAGCGCGCCTCGGTCCGCCTGAACCCAGTTGCCGCTTGCACCGTCTACGGTGCGATGCCACAGGCCCATCTTTCGGGCGCCCAGCGCAGAGTTAGGTACTTCCAACACGATGCTGCATACGTCCTTATCGGTGAAGAAATCGGTACCGGTGAACTGGAGATCGTTCAGCGCACCCATCGTGTCGAAGAAGAAGGGATCGCTCCGCCAGCCGGCAAAAAAGCGGTAGTCTCCTGATTCCGTCACGAACGCCTCACGCGAAGTTGAGACCGGTGCTCCTTCTATGATTGCCTCTCCGTTATCGCTTGTGCCGGCGGCCTGCTCGCCCTCTACACGGCGCAGTGTTGCAGTCTGGGCTCCGCTGTTGTCTGAGGCAAAGCGCACCCGGTACGCGATATCGGGAACGAGATCACCGTTGGTGTCAATCTTGAGCTCATAGATCGCCTCCGTCGAAAAGGGCTCTTCCGTCGTGGGTCCGGCTGGGCTCAGACCTACGGATGGATGTACGTTCATAATCAGTATCGACTTGCCTGCATCCCCGGGCTTGGGGAAAGCGTATAGATCGGTAATGTCGAGGCGCGCGTCCCCGTGGGGAAAGCCAAGATCCGGACCGGAGTAATGGTGTGACATATCATTCTTTCCTTTTTGTTTCTCGAAATTTTCTACCTTTCGAGCCTCAACCAATACAGCGCGTTTATTCTTTTCTGCTCTAGTTTTCAGCATCAAGGTGTATATCGAGTAAAGACAAGGTCGCTTCCTTTGGCCTTCTCGTGGCAGGGAAAGCAGCTTTTCATAAATGCCGCGTCGCCAGGCTTGCCATCGGTTCCGAAGTGAGCGAATCCCCAGCCGCCGGTTGCGGCGTACTTTGTTGCGTCCTTGACCATAAATTGAATGTTTGTAGGGGCGCCGGGAACGAAAGACTGAGCCTGGCCAAAGACTCTGTTGTTTTCCTCCGACGGGACGTAATGGTAATGCAAAGCTGCAATGATCGTGCCGTCAGGGAACGGAAGTTTCCCTTCACGATAGGCGCGGATTGCTATATCGTTGCCCAAGACCGCACCTAAACTGTTGAGGTTGCCTGCTTCATGGGCTGAGGCAATCCATCTCCAGTCGCGGTACCCATCAGGAATTTCGGTGACGAAGAGTGCGGCGGCTTTCCCACCCGCCTGACCCGGGGCACGCGCGATGACTACGAAAATACCGGCGATTGCTGCAACTGCAACCAATAGGAATGTGAGGCCTCTCATGATGGTTCCTCCATTCGATACGCTTCGATGCCATTTCGATCAGCGGCGGTCTAGACAGCTTTCATCTAAGCAGCGAGTAGTTTCAGAAGATTCTGAGCTGCAACGGTCGAGGACGTCGGATCTTTTCCTCCTCATCATTGGTTAGCCATGGTCTCGTCTGAGCTGTTTTCATTCGTGTGCGCCGAACCGATTCGCATATTCTGAATTTATAAAAACAGAAGCGTCAAAACGAGACAATTGCACCTTGGTATCGGCAATACGTTGGTATCAGCCATTGAAGTCGATTCTCGATCTTCACACTGGTCGTGTTCCTCACAGCTATGCAAACGGCTCGAGTTTGTCGAGAATGGTCGGCAGATATTCCGCGACCGTCGGATGAATGTGCATTGCGCGCTGAATAACCGTGTACGGCGCCTTTGCGTACATGACGTCCAGCAGGACGTGGATCACTTCATCGCCACCAACTCCAAAAATCGCAGCACCCAGAATCTGTTTTGTTTCTGCATTTACGCTGATTTTGATGAAACCTTGTGTCTCACCTTTCTCGTATGCCCGGCTCACCTGACTCATCGGATATTTAGCTGCAAGGGCACTGCATCCGGATTTCCGGATCTCTGCGTCCGTCATGCCGCATCGCCCTAGCGGCGGATCAATATATAGAGCGTAGGCCTGGATTCGGTCGGAAACCCGGCGATGGTCGGCGTCGAAAAGATTGTCCGCAACGATCTCATAGTCGTTATAGGAAGTGTGCGTAAAGGCGCCGCGGCCGTTACAGTCCCCCAGTGCCCAGATACCGGGAACATTCGTTTGCAGTTGATCATCAACGATGATGTAGCCGCGGTGGTCGGTCGCAACCCCAGCCCGGTCCAGCCCCAAGTCGTTTGTGTTGGGAGTGCGTCCGACTGCCAGAAGAACGTGTGTGCCTACTACTTCCGGCGGACCCTCTTCACATGTGAGGCCGACGGCGACGCCGCCATTGCGTTTCGCCAGCGAGATACATTTTGCATTCAGCCGGATGCGTATGCCCTCAGCCTCCAGGATCTCGCGCACCGCTTGGGAAACGTCTTCGTCCTCCCGTCCAATCAAGCGCGATCCCATTTCCACAATTGTGACTTCGCTCCCGAAACGGCGATAGATTTGAGAGAACTCCAGCCCAACATAACTTCCGCCCACGATGACGAGATGCCCGGGCAAGAAATCAATGTCCATAATCGATGAGTTGTTGAGAAATGGGACGTCGTGAATCCCCGGCATTTCAGGAACCGTAGCGCGCGCACCAACATTGATATAGATCTTCTCGGCTTGCAGTACTTCATCGTTGACCATGACAGTGTTTGACGACTGAAAGCGGGCTTGCCCCTGAATGACAGTGCAATTTGCCGTTCCTCGGAGCCGTTCCTCGACTCCTTTGCTTGACCTTGCGGAGGCTGCATCCTTTCGGGCTTTGACGCGCTTGATATCGACGCGCATATCACCAATGGCGAAACCGTATTCCAAGCCTCGGCGGGCAACATGCATAGCATAGGCGCTTGCCACGAGCGTCTTTGTCGGGACGCATCCTGTGTTCACGCATGTGCCGCCAAATTTGTGGCGTTCGATAATGGCGACAGTTTTACCGGTACTCGCAAATCGCGCCGCCAGAGGTGGACCCGCCTGTCCCGTCCCGATAACGATTGCGTCGAATTGCCTCATAGTAGTGGTCAACGTGTCCCCTCTATGTGGATCTTGCCGTCTTTGGCTGCATCTTCGGGGGTCTTGCCGTTCTGACGCGCGATAATGTACGCAGCGTACCAGCCCGACCAGTGGTGTTTCGGTGCGGTAGATTCGTATGCGCCGTGGTGCTTCTCAGCCTCTTGCAGGAGCTCGCTAAGCGTCGCGACATCCAAATTACTAAGTCCTCGACCGGGCAGTCGCGTTGTGACTTCCTGAAGCAGCCATCCATTTCCGTCGGGATCACTAAACGTCGCGAATGAGTTGTAAGTCGCATGCTCGGGTGCTGGTCCGCTGATGCGGCCTTTGCCGTCGATCTGGAACTGAGCGCCTGGAGTTCCGGGGTGAAAGACTTCACTCACATCGACGCCGCGTGCGACAAGATCTTTGCGCACAGCCGCAATATCAGAGACGATCAGGTAGAGTCCTTGAGCCGATCCCGCCACCGCCGACGTCATCTTCGTGCCAAACTGAACCGAGCAACCCGAACCTGGGGGCGTGAACTGAACAACACGGAAGCCGTTATCGAAGGGGAAGTCGGCGTCGAGTCGCCATCCGAGCTTGGTGTAGAACTGCTTCGAGCGGTCAACATCCGCGACGGGGATGACAACCACCTCGAACTTGGTATCTACTCTTTCTGCACCGGCGCCGCTGATCGGCTTACCGCTCGGAGCCGCACTCAGAGTTGCCATATTTCCTCCTCATTCGTTAGCCAAACCACTTGATGTTGATTAGGCCAGAATCGCGATGACGAATCTATTAGACGAAGGTATCGACCAGCTTCAAATTGTGAATCTGTCATAGGTCAGCGGGGCGGTGCGTGCTTCGTTCCACGGGGTAACACCAAGGTATCGCCAATACCATCGTCCAATTGATTCGCGGGAACAGCTCGGTTGTAATCAGTCAACCGCAGCCGATTCCTATTGAGGAACGGCCGCCGAGTTATTTTTTTGCCTGAAACGAGTCGGAAAGGCTGCCCAATGTTCATGAGACAAGTACAAAGCGGAGCAGCGGTTCAAACAAGGAGGGCAAGGATATGCCGGAAGCGACCTGGAAACCTCACGAGAAACACGGACTGCTAAGCGTGCAGAGCGACTTACCCGACAGCGTCTACGCCTTTCCGAAGCAGCGCAAGGAGCCGCTAACCGACGCACAGCATGTGCGTAACGCGGTTGCGCGGTTCGATCAAGTCATCGACGTCTCGGATGCGGACCGTGCTTTGGCGTTCGCGAACATCGAGAAAGCTGCAAACTACTACGACGTCAACCTATCGGAAACGTCTTGGCATGAGTTGGGCATTCATCCTCAAAAGAATAGAAGAGAGGCAGTCGCTAGAGGCCCTGTAACACGCGAACGCCGAGTGCAGAGCTAAGTATTCACTGGTCAGAGAATCGGCCGACAGAAGAAGCAATGGCAAGCGCTAAGTGAAATGTCAACCAACCTAAACCGCACGCGGAGAGGAGACAGAATATGACGGATACAAACGCAGTAATCGCAGTGTATGACAACCACTCGGCAGCGGAAGACGCCGTGAAGGAACTTCAGAAGTCAGGCTTCGACATGAAAAAGCTGTCTGTTGTGGGGAAAGATTATCACACGGACGAACATGTGGTTGGCTACTACAACGCGGGCGACCGCATGAAATATTGGGGAAAGCTAGGCGCTTTTTGGGGTGGGTTGTGGGGCCTGCTGTTTGGCGCTGCATTCTTTTGGGTGCCCGCGATAGGTCCTGTGCTGGTTGGCGGTCCTCTGGTGGCATGGATCGTCGCCGGCCTGGAAAACGCGATAGTAGTCGGCGGTTTGAGTGTTATCGGTGCCGGCCTTTACAGCATAGGCATACCGAAAGACAGCATCGTAACCTACGAAGCGGCCATAAAGGCGGGCCAATATCTGGTTGTCGCTCATGGAACTTCCGCTGAGGCAGATAAAGCCAGAAACATTTTGAGCACATTGAAATCAGCCCATCTGACTGATCATGTTCTTGAACCTGCTATGCAAACGGCGTCCCGTTGAACTCATTGTGAGGTGGGGAACAGTTCGACTGTGGGAACCCCACCTCACGCCGTTTCGGTTACAAAAATCCTGTCAAGCCTCCGCCGATCTCTTCTTTAGAGAGATGCTTTAGAAGCCATAGTTCTTTTTTCGCAAGGCATTCTTGTATGCGTCGCGCGCCTTCTTGGCCATCAGTTCGGCATCGTGAAGTTTGAAACCGGCGTCATCCCACCTCTCCATCTGAACCATGGAGTGATCTTCTGTGGCGAGCGATTCCTCGGCTCGAATGGCATCTAGCCAGGCGTCCACGGCCTGTCTGTAAGAGCGAAGCAACTGGTCAAAGTCCCGATTCTCCATGAATGTGAACGTAAAACCGATCCAGTATCCAGTCAATCGGGGACGCTGACTTTTCACAGAAGTTTAACAAATCCGACCGAGCACCGATTCACAAATTCCTGTTGGTTCAACTAGGAGATAAGTGATGAAAGCAATTGTTGTCCACCAATATGGCGGTCCGGAAGTACTGAAGTTTGAGGACTACCCTGACCCGGTTCCCGGCCCGGGCGAAGTCTTGGTGCGGGTCGCCGCTGCGAGCGTGAATCCGATCGACTATAAGCGGCGTGCTGGATTAACGAAGGATTTCTATCCCATGCACTTCCCCAGTCTCATAGGAGTCGATATGTCGGGGACTGTGGTGAAGGTCGGAGCAGGAGTTGAAGCCTTTATGGCCGGCGACCAGGTGTTCGCAATGGCGGACAACACGTACGCCGAACTGTGCGTGGCGAAAGCGGACATTCTAGCGGATATTCCCTTGGGCCTTGATTTGATCCAGGCGGCAGCGCTGCCGCTGGTGACGGTGACCGGCAACCAGTTGCTTACAGCTACTGAAATCAAAGCGGGTCAGACGGTTATGGTCGTAGGTGCCCAAGGAAATGTCGGGCGTTCAGCGGTATTCACTGCGAAGGAACGCGGGGCGAAAGTGATCGCGGGGGTCTTGAAGAGGCAGATTGGTGAGGCGAAAAGTGTCGGCGCGGATGAGGTGGTCGCAACCGACGACGACTCCGCGATTGCGAGTCTTCCGCCGCTCGACGCGGTCGCGGATACGGTTGGCGGAAAAACCGCCGAGAAGTTGATCGCCAAGGTCAAGCCGGGAGGAGTGTTTGCTTCGGTTGCCGGAACGCCGCAGAACGCCGCAGAGTACCCATCTGTAAAGGCAGTGTTTGTCTTCTCGAAATTTGACAGGGCAACGCTTCAGTTCATGGCGGAAGCCGTGCGAGATGGCAAACTGGTGATCCCGATCGGTCCCAAACTGCCACTCAGCCACGCGGCCGAAGCTCAAGCCGCCGCGGAGAAGGGCGGCGTTGGGAAGATCCTGCTGGTGCCTTGACATTTTTGAGTTTGCATTGAGGAAGTAGACTCAGGTCCGCCGGTAGCGCAAGTAGAGATATGCGCCCTGTTCCTTGACGCTGACCATTTGAAACCAGGGTGCCGACTCCGGCACAAATTGAACCCCTTGCACGATCGCTGGTCGAGTTACATCGAGCTCACGGCCTGCTATCTGCGGCGAGAGCGTCAGAAAGAGTTCGTCTACCGCATCCGCCGCCAGAAATTGTCCAAACAGTGTAGGCCCGCCCTCATGGAGAAGCGTCTTTACTCCAAACTGCGACTGCAGCAACTGTAGGATCTCCGGCGGAGCGATGCTGCCGCTAGTCGAATTCAAAGCACGCACCTCAACGGAGTCCAGAGTCGCAACGCCTCGGCGGGCGAGCTCATCTCTGCCAGCCGAGGTTGTGATCACAACGGTACGCATGGCTGGTGTTCGGAAAATCGCTCTCTCCAACTCCAGTCGGCCGCTGCCGCTAACGATCACGAGCAGAGGGTTTTCCGGTTTAAGCAGCGTGTTGGCTCGGTATTTTGCGTAGAAACACCCCGCTTCGGGATAAGTGTATTCGGGAGTCCAAAGGCTTTTCGGGCTTACATCCTCTAGCGTTCCAGCGCCCACCACCACCGCATCTACAGAAGCCCGTAACAGGCCCATGATGAATCGGTCCGCTTTATCCGAACCACTGATCGTCGAGCCGCCAGAATTATTTTTGATCTCGTAGCTGACGACCCCGTCAAGAGTGGAGACAAAATTGGCAATGACAAACGGGCGCGCTGCTCCCGCTGTCTGAAGGTGCAGACCCCCGTCGTACAGCTCTCTCAATTCCTCCGGGAGAGCAGATTCGGCGTACTGCTTGTCACAATCAATCAGAGTCCGTACGAGCCCCATTCGGTGTCCTTCTGGAGCCGTGGGTAGGGAAAGGCAATCCGGCCCCGAGGCGAAGCTGCACCGGCTCCCTCTTACCGAGTCACTTTCTTCATCGCGTTGAGTGCCGGTAGAAGAAGTTTCAGAAGCGCTTCGTCCGAAAACGGATTCTGACCTGAAATCAACTCGCGATCTTGAAGGACGTAGCTCCCCCATGGAGCCACCGCACTTACGTCACCGCCCGCGGTGCGTAAGGCGAAGTCCGGGTAGAAGAGAACCTTGCCACGAATCTCGAGCGGCTCCCGTTGCTGCTCTTCCGCTGTCGAAAAGATCGTCATCTTATATCCGGCATAGATCCATCCTTGAGCTTTTGCGTGTGCTCCAGCGGCATCACCCGCTGCCAGCGCTGCCACCACCTCCGTCGAATTCGGAAGCGCCGAGAGAAGTGAAATCGGGCCATGGCAAAGCACCGCTGTAGGCTTGGATGTTTGATGAAAGTGTCTCATCACGATGCCGGCGTCGGGATCGTCGAGAAGATCGATCATCGGGCCATGGCCGCCGGGCACGAAAACAGCGTCATACTGATCCAAACCCGATGCGATGACATCCGAGATGCGAGTTGGATTTCTGAGCCCAGTCAGGCTATCGCGGAATTTGAAATAGTCCTGGAGCCTGGCCTCATCCCCGCCAAAGAAATCGGGAACGGCGGAATGCAGATCCAGTTGCGGCGTGTTGCCCTTGGGGTTGGCGAAAGTGATTTCGTAGCCTTCCTTCATCAGGGCGCGAACCGGAACCGTCAGCTCGTTGAGATAGTAACCAGCGCCCGCATAAACCTTGCCATCTTTCAATGGCAAGCCGTAACCGCTCGAGACTAGCACTAAAACTTTTCCTTCTGTTGCCATTTTGTTCTCCTCTTTGAAATCGAATTCTGTTCTCCTGAATGGATGACGCGGTATCGGGCAACCTGTCCCAAAACCCAAATGAATTCGTCGCGCTCGTGTACCAGGGTGTTTGAGACCATCTAGATGGCCATATCTTCAGCGCTTGAGGAATGCCAGCAGGTCGGCATTGATTTCTCCGCCTGTGTGGTAGGCATGCCATGCGGAAAATCCTTGTATGTAATCAGCGTCCCATTCTTCAGCAGCTTTGCCGACTTTGGCCCCGCCGCCACATACGGAACAATCTGGTCGTCCTCGCTATGCATCACCAGCACTGGAATCGTGATCTTCTTCAGATCCTCCGTAAAGTCCGTCTGCGAAAACGCTACGATCCCGTCATAGTGCGCCTTGGCGCCGCCCATCATCCCCTGCCGCCACCAATTTGCAATAGTGGCCTCCAACGACTTAACCCCCGGCCGGTTAAATCCATAGAAAGGGCCCTCCGGCAGATCGCGATAGAACTTCGAACGGTTCGCCGCAAGCTGCGCCTGTTGATCGTCAAACACTGCCTTCGGCAGGCCCTCTGGGTTGGCCGCCGTCTTCAACATCAGCGGAGGCACCGCGCTGATAATCGCAGCCTTGTATACGTCCTGTTGCCCACGCCGCGCCAGATAGCGCACCACCTCACCACCACCCGTCGAGTGCCCAACATGGATCGCATCCTTCAAACCGAGATGCGCCGTTAGCGCCGCAAGATCATCCGCGTAATGATCCAAATCGTGCCCCTCAGCCACCTGCGTCGAGCGTCCATGCCCACGCCGGTCATGCGCGATCACGCGATACCCTTGGCTCATAAAAAATAGCATCTGGTTATCCCAGTCATCCGCCGAAAGCGGCCACCCATGGCTGAACACAATCGGCTGCCCCGAGCCCCAGTCCTTGTAAAAAATCTCAACGCCGTCTTTGGTTGTGATAGTGGGCATATAAGCTCCCTTGAGAATTGGATTAACACTCGTCAGTTAGATCACACTCGGTAGTTCAGACAGATGTGGGTTATGGCATGGGGAATCCAAACATCAACCACGACTGATTGGCTACCCAATCCGGGTATAGCGCCGTCATCTGATTGAACAAGTCGCGGTCGGACTTCGCGGTCTTCTGCAGCCGATCGAAGTCCTCAAGGTAACGCTTCGTGTCCTGGATCGCCGAGGGAGAGTCGGGCGCCCCAGGCTTCTTGTGGCCGGCGACAACAATTGCCGGGTTCAGCGCTGCCAACCGCTCCAGGTCCGCGATCCAATTCTTTCGACTCTCGGGGGTGGTGTCGCCAACGTACATGTGGCATTGGTTATACACAACGTCGCCAGCGACGATCAGGCCGATTGATGGAACGTAGAGAGATGTCGAATCAGGACTATCGGTACGGCCCTGTTCGATGATGCGCAATTCGTGGCCTTCGAGAGTGAACGTGTCGTGCTCATAAGGCTCAGGCGCAACCAACCTGGTGGCCACTTGCCCAGGAAAATTACGGCGGGCTAGCCGCTCCACCGGCGGAGTAAAAGACATCTGCATGGCGTGCAGCGCCTTTGGCGTTGTTATCGCTCGAGCGCCGGGGAAACGGTCGAGCAGAATGCCCAGGCCGAAGAAGTGGTCGAAGTGGGCGTGCGTTATGTAAATTGTCTCCAGGTTGCGGTTGTGCAGAGCAACCCAACTCGCGAGAGCCTCGGCCTCAGCGACCGTCGTCATTGCGTCTACCAGCACCGCGTCGTACTCGCCGAAGATTAAAGTCGACGTGATCGGGTCAAAGCCGAGCGTTTCGCCAAAGGGCTTTGGCCGCTCGCCGACCATTGCTTTTCCCGGGGCGGTAAAAACGTTCAGACTCAGCTTGCCCGACGCGACATGCGCGGTCTCTTTCAGCCCATTGGTGACGCCCATTTGGTACTCCTTTCGATGCTGGAGCGTGTGACCGTTCAAAGCGGAATTCGCTGAGGCCGCGACCAATAAGCCATCGGCTGGACGCTGCGGTCAGAAACGCTCAATCTTGCATCTCATCCGGGCCCAGCGCTAACCATAGGTGAGATCGGTGCTCTGTCCAACCTCGATAATGTAACCGTCAGGATCGCGGATGTAGCAGCGGATCTCGCCGTACTTGGGGATCGGCTCCGTGATGAAATTCGCTCCTCGACTTTTCCATAATTCATAGCAAGCTCGAATGTCCGCAACACGAAAATTCATAAAGCTGTTGATGTGATTCGGGTCGGGGACGCTAAGCGTTACCGTCGGCTTATCCGGGGTCGGCCCTCCCCCAACGTTCAGAATCATCCAGATGTTTGCAAGCTGAAGGTACGCAGGTGCATTCCCGTCACCCAGGCTCAGAATGCGCGCGCCGAAGACCTTTTCATAGTAGTGAGCAGATCGCTCGATGTCAGCGACGGTGAGAAAATGCGCGATGCTGATTCCCTCTCGCGGGGGCATCTCATAGGTCTTTTGCTCGACTTGTATGGCGTTCATTGATGACTCCAATCTTGATACCGTGTCTGCCGGAGGTGAGATGCGCCCGTTGCAGCGTTCACAACTGCTTCCAGCAGCGACACCTTTATCAAACCAGAAGCGGGACAACGGGTCTATTGGACGAAGGTATCGATCGAGACCAAAGCGCCGATCGGAGACATCGCGAAAGAGCAGTGCGCGGTCTATCCCACATGCCTTCAAAGCCGAGTTATCACCAATACCATCGTCCAATTGCAGAGTCGGGCTGTCGCTTGAGAAGATTCCGGGCAAAGCGTGTGGGGCGTGAAGGCCCGGTGCTGAGTTCACAATCCACTGGCCAGGGAGTTGCGAGACGGAAGACATCACGTCAAGAGTGAGGATAAATCGAAATGAAGAAAGATCAGCGTGGAATCAACCTCGCTTCGAAGCCGAGCGGCAACGGTTGTATGGAATGCCTGGCGTCGCCGGATGGCTGGTGGTTTCATCTCCGCCGGTGCGCGGAGTGCGGACACATCGGATGCTGCGACAGTTCTCCGAGCCAGCATGCATCCAAGCACGCCGCGGAAACGGGGCATCCGATCATTGCCAGCTTCGAGCCGGGTGAAGATTGGTTCTACGATTACGAGAAGCGGGCGATGATCGAGGGTGTGGGGTTGCTTCCGCCGCATTCGCATCCCAAAAATCAGTCCGTACCTGGACCCGCAGAAAGAGTGCCGGCCAACTGGGAATCGCTGCTGAACTAGGGTCAGCTCGCATCACCCCGGGTGGGTGTATACCTGAGCCTCTAGCGGATCCATCCAGCATCCTGCAGACGCTCACAACATTGTTTGACGCGGGCAGAATCACAGCACGCGTGGGCTCGATCCTGCCGCTTTCGGAGGTACGCAAGGCGCAGGACATGCTTGCGGGCGCACCACACAAGCCCGGCAAGATCGTCCTGCAGATTGGGCACCCGTGGTAGTCCCCAGGGCAAACGCATCTTCTTCGATGCTTGCAGAAGATTACCTTCCCCAGGCGCACAATCAAAATATGAATAACAACCAAAGCCGCGTGCCGTTCCTGTTCCCTGATCCCTGTTCCCTGTTCCCTG
>Ga0116117_1000030_pt1 | contig 71353 bp, 57 predicted proteins | sample June2015DPH_11_1_FD_89790 | JGI IMG/M metagenome (GOLD analysis project Ga0116117, IMG submission 89790) | Peatland microbial communities from SPRUCE experiment site at the Marcell Experimental Forest, Minnesota, USA - June2015DPH_11_10 | ecosystem: Environmental > Terrestrial > Soil > Wetlands... | reverse complement strand
CGCGAGGCCGTCCTCGCACGCATGACCGAGGCTACATTGATCGTCAAGGCCGCCGCCGTCTCCGACTACCGTCCCGTCAATATCTCCGAGCAGAAGCTGAAGCGCAGCGGGCCCATGACGCTCGAACTTGCGCCGACCGAAGACATTTTGGCCGAGGTCGTTCGCCGCCGCCGTCCCGGCCAACTGATTGTAGGCTTCGCCGCCGAGACAGAAAATCAAATGGAGAATGGCCGCGCCAAACTGCTCCGTAAGGGTGCCGACGCCATCGTGGTCAACGACGTGAGCGGCGATGGCACAGGCTTTGATGTGGACTCCAACGCAGCCACTTTTCTCACTCTCTCCACCGCCATCGAGCTGCCCGCAATGTCCAAGCGTTCGCTCGCTGACCGCATCCTCGACGAAATTCTCACGCTCCGCCGGCCCAGCTCAATGCTCCTTGAACTCGACGACCACGCGGACGAGAAATCGCGCCAGGACCAGGTCATCAGCGAGACGGTTCTTCCGGCCTCCCGCCGGCAACTCATCGTCGAGTAATGCGACCGGCTGTAAGACAACTGTAAGACAGCTCATTGTGAGCTACATCAATCCGCATTTGAGCAATAATAAAAAATTGTGGAGTAATGAAGTTGGCGCAACAGCTCGATCCCGCAACCCGCGATGCTTTGCTGACCCGCGTCCGCTTCTACCGCGATCTCGGCCTTACCGAGTTCTATCGTCGTCCAGTCGATCCCGCACTCCTCGCCAAGTTGGCCATCGAGCCGGAAGAGCAGCCAGCACCAGGCAGCCAAAATTCGAGTGACCCAACGCTGCCGGTTTTTGCTCCGGAAAATGCGAGAAATCGAGATCCCCAATCAGCATCCGCACTACGCGAAGATCCGCCCCGCAATCCATTTCCCATCGCCCCAACAATCTCACCCGTCGTGCCCGCTGCCGACCGCGCCGCCGCTCTCCAAATCATCCGCGATGAAATCGGCGACTGCACCCGCTGCCCCCTTCACGCCGGCCGCAACAAGCTCGTCTTCGGCGACGGCGATCCAGCCGCAAGCCTGATGTTCGTCGGTGAGGGTCCCGGAGCAGACGAGGACGCGCAGGGGCTTCCTTTCGTGGGCAAGGCCGGCCAGCTCCTGAATAATATGATCGCCGCCATGGGACTCAAGCGCGAAGGGGTTTACATCGCCAACGTAGTCAAGTGCCGCCCGCCCGGCAATCGCGTCCCTGAGCAGGAAGAGGGGGCAACCTGCTCGCCGTTTCTCTTCCGCCAGATCGACGTGATCCGTCCGCAAGTGCTCGTCGCTCTCGGCGCCACTGCCGCCACTTGGCTGCTCGGCGCGCGCCAGCCCCTCGCCGGTCTGCGTGGCCGCGTCCATTCCGTGCGCGGTGCCAAGCTCATTGTCACCTATCATCCGGCTTATCTGCTGCGCGACCCGCGACAGAAAAAAGAGGCCTGGGCCGACCTGCAAATCGCCATGAAAGAACTAGGATTAAAGCCGCCAGCCAAGGGATAAGCGCCCGCTCCAAGAACCCCTGACACCAACTCACATCGCACGAAACCCAATCATGCCCGCTGCAAATGCAAAGCGCGGCGTCGATTTCGACGCCGCGCTTTGCATTGTTTTCTGCTCATCTGAAGCAGATCCAGGGAATAGGTTAGTAAGTGATTCTCAAGCTAACCTGCATGTTTCTTGGACCGTTTTGCAGACCGCCAATCTGGCCCACTCCGGTGTTGCCACCGAATAGGTCGGAATTCGGTCTTAGGAACTCGTGACGATTAAAGGCATCGAACACCTCCCAGCGGAGACTCGCTTTCACGGTGCTGACAATGGAAAAGTTCTTTGCCAAGCCGAAATCTTCAGTTTTATACGCAAATCCGCGTATATCAGATGAGTTGCGAGGCATGGTGCCGAAGCGCCAGGGGTTACCCCCGGGGGTAGTAGCTCCCGCGTCGCGGTTGGATGCCAGGTTTGGGTCGTAGAAAGCTGCGCAGTTGAAGTAGCCCGTTTCGCAGGCCGTGGCGTTGCTCGTGTTGTCGAAGAGCAAGGGGTTTTTGTAATTGGGATTTTTTACGGGCTGGCCCTTCACGCGATTGAAACGAACGCTTGAGTTCTTGCCAGGAATGCCCGTTGCGCCGTAGATGCTCATCGGCTGGCCGCTGGTGTAGCGCAGGATGCCGGTGGTGCTCCAGCCCGATATAATCGCGCTGACCGGCTTAGGCGTGTTACCCAGGAAAGCTTTCCCTTTGCCAATGGGCAGTTCGTACACGTAGCTGACCACGAAGTTGTTCGGAACGTCCTCGCTGCTAACTGCCTTTTCGCCCTTCAGGTTTTCAGGATCCTGCACCGCGCCGCCGTTTTGCAGCGTGCTCCAGTAAGGCTGAATCACGTCGGCATCAGTCAGAGTCTTCGAGAAGGTATAAGAGGCCAGGACGTTCAGGCCGTCGTGGAAGCGCTGCTCTAGCTTGACTTGCAGCGCGTTGTAGGTGGACTGGCCAACGTTCTGCAGGTAGCTGTCCATGTTGATATAGCCGATCTGCGGGAAGGGGCGCAGAGCCTGAGATTCTGGTTCGTCTTCCGGCCATGTGCAGCCGGGCACTGCGACTGTGACATTAGGTCCGATGCAGCTGAAGTTGGCGTAGGGCTCCATAGCGGGGCCGCTCCAGCCGGCAGGTCCGGGCGCGATGGCCCACCAGTTGAGATAGTCGCCCAAGGCCATGTCCTTGTCCGGCATATCGTTCATGAAATTGAGCATTGCGTGCAAGTGAGTCGAGTGCATGCCCACATAGCCCACGTTGGCGAAGAGATTGGCCGTGATCTGGTATTCCGTTTGCAGCGACCAGGTCTCCGTCATCGCCGGTCGTCCGTTGCTCTTGGCAATGAAGTCCGCGGCGACATTGGTGCCATCCAATTGATTCGGGTTCAGGTCGGGCGTGGTTGGTAGCGCCGCAAACCCGTTATCGAGCGGCACGCCATCCAGTGGATCGGCAGTGAAGAGACTTCCTTGAACCGTGAATCCCTGCACCGTTCCCTGGCCGTAGTCGGCATAGACCAGCGGTCCAGAGAAGATACCGGCATTGCCGCGGATCACCGCCTTGTGGGAGAAGGCGTCTGGTTCCCAGGCAAAGCCGACGCGCGGCTCGAAGTTCTTCTTGTAGACGCTGCCCCACGTTTCGTTTTCGCTTCCGTTCCGACCGGCGCCCTTGCCACCAAAGACCAGCGCGCCCAGTGCTTGGGGAAATTCGCCTGCATTGGTCGCGGCGTCTGTCATTGTTGGATCCCAGATCGAGGTATCACCGGCCGCTTCACGCCGCGGCGTCTCGTAGCTCCAGCGAACGCCGAGATTGAAGGTCAGGTTTGGCGTTGCCTTCCAGTCGTCCTGCGCAAAGATAGCGCCGTAATGGCTGATCCAGCGCGGCGCATGCAGGTCGTTGAGGTTGCTCATTGCGCCAGCTTCGCCAATCAGGAAGGCGGCGAAAGAGTTGCCGTCCTGTCCCCAGAAGTTCTCATCTGACGCGGTCTGGTTGTCCCAGAATTGTGCACAGCCGGCGTTCCCTTCGCAGGTGCCGCCGATCCTGCTGACCCAGGAATACTGGTGATACTGTCCCTCAACGCCGACCTTCAAGCTGTGCGCACCATGTTGCCAGTGCAGAATGTCATTAAGCGCAAGCGTGTTGTCGGTATCCGTGCTGTCCTCTTGCTGACCGAACTGCGGAAAGGTGTTGCCAATGAATTGGAAGACAGGGAAGTCATCGCTGAAGCCATTTGCGAGGCCCAGCTTTTGATCCCAGTCGGTTCCCATCAGGGCAGCCTTGGATTTATTGATGTTATTCGAGCGGTTGCCGCCGATGGTCAACGAATTCACAATGGTCGGCGTCGCAATCCAGTCCCAACCCGCGCGCAGATACTTGCCCAGCTGGTTGACTGTCCCGCAACAAGCTTGGCCCGGCGGCGGCATATTGGAGTTGCCTCCCGAGTCCGTGTTTTCTCTCGAACTCCAGAATCCCCAGATCTTGTTCCTCTCGCCGATGTTCTGGTCGATCCGGAAGCTGTAGTTCGTATTGGTTACGACACCCGGGCTGCGATAGACGTAATTGGTCGAGCCGCTTCCGCTGATCTCCTGCTGCGCCAGCGGCATCAAGTACGTCTTCACGATGTTCTGGGCTACCGTGCTCGCCCGGCTGATGGGAATCTTGTTGGTTGGCGCGCCTGTTACAACGTAGTTTCCTGGCGTGCCGGTGACCGTCTGTCCGAAGCCGGCATACCGGCAGGGCGCCGAAGTATTGTCATATTTCGGATCCATGATTTCGCCCGGATACACTGTCTCTCCGCAAGGGGACGTGCCCAGCGCGTTCGTGCCCAAAAGGGACGAGAAGTCGAAGTATTGCCCGTCGCTGCCCAGTTCGGCCGGTGTAGGCAACTGACTGTTGATGGGGCCACCGTAGTTCTGGCGCCACTGCTCCCAATTGAAAAAGAAAAATGTCTTGTCCTTGCCGTTGTAAAGATGCGGAATGCGAATCGGACCGCCCAGGTTGATGCCGTAATCGTTCTTGGTATCCGCCGGGCGTTTATATGCTTGTCTAATCGCAGGGGTGTTGCCAAACAGTGCGATGTCGCCGTTGTTAAACCAGCTGTTGGCGTCCAGCGCGGCGTTCTTGAAGTAATCGTAAGTCATGCCGTGGTACTCGTTGCTGCCGCCCTTGGTGTTGAAGTTGGAAACGCCGCCCGTGGTTCTGCCCAATTCCGCCGGCATACCGGAGATGCTGACGCGGAACTCACTCACCGCGCTGACCGAAGGCGAGACGATGCCGAAGCTCCCGGAACCGTTCTGCTGACGATTGGTAGTAATGCCGTCGATCAGGAAGTCGGTTCCCATTTCCTGGCCGCCGTTAATCTTCAGCGTGTCAGAACCATTGCCCGCCATGCCGTATCCTGCGACGCCTGGCGCCAGATAAATAAGAGCCTCCAGCGAACGCCAGCCCGCCACCGTCAGCGGAAGATCCTCCACCTGCTCGGGCTGAATGCTAACTCCGATATCGGAGGTATCCGAGTCCAGAGTCTGTGTGTTCGACGTCACGCTGATGGTTTCAGATGTTGTGCCGACCACCAGCGCGATGTCCACCGCGCTGCTCGTGCCGACCGCGACGATAACACCTTGGTGCACCGCAGTCTTGAAGCCGGTTGCTACCACTGTAATGTCATAGCTTCCGGTGCGGACCGACGGAAAAACATAGTAGCCGGTCGACGAGCTGACCGTCGTGTAGACCGATCCCGTGTCCGTTCCGCGGAGACTCACATTGGCTCCCGCCACCACCTTGTTGGCCGGATCGAGAATGGTTCCCGCGATAGCGCCCGTATCGAGTTGAGCCATCGCTGTTGGAGCGAATCCCAAGAGCATGACCAGTAATGCCAGGCATACTCCGAGAGGCGCAAGTCCAGATCGGACCGCCTGGATGCACGTTGTGATCTTATGCATCGGTATTGAGTTTGAATTCATTCGTCTGCCTCCTGAGCAAACTGTTTGCAATAGTTCGGCTAATTCTGCTTCCCTTTTCTTTGCCGCTGCTCAATTCATCCCGCTTGACTTCCAAGCGGTTCAGACCCGGCGCAGGCGGCTGCCGCGCAGGGTCAAAACTCGTCATCACTGATCTGCGGAAATCGCAGTCTTGTCTGCGTCTTCAACCGGAAGCTCTCTCCGATTGCGCACGCGCTGCTTGGCGATGCTGTCGTGCCGGTCGCTCGATTCGGCCCTCATCCGCTGAAAGTTCCTGAGCGCGGCCTGAGCTTCAGACACTTTGTTGAACTTCCTATAGAGCTGCGACAACTTGTAGTAGGCGCTCATCGCGCGATTGTTCGATCGATCGGCCGCAATCGCCAACTCGTACTCGTGAATCGCCTCCTGGTCCTGGTCCATGCCCATCAGCCCGTCGCCCAGGTAATAGTGCGCATCCGAAAGCGATGGATCTTCGCGCAGAGCGCCGCGCAGCAACTCCACGCCCTCGGCAGGCTTCTGATTGAACACCAGAAAACAGCCCAGCTTATACATCGCAGTCACGGCATGAGGATCGATCTGCAACTCTTCGCGATATGCTTCGGCGACCTTGTCGAGTTTTCCGGCAACCCAGTACTGGTCGCCCAGCTCTTCATGAAGCCCTGGCTGCCGAGGTCCCATCTTCACCGCCAGTTCAAACTCGTTGATCGCGTCTTGCGTGCGATATCCCTGCGCGTATGACTCAGCCAAAACCTGATGCACTCGCAATGAGTCGGAGTCGAGCTTGAACATCGCGGCATAAGAACTGTTGGCCACCAGCAGGTACGCGCGCCCGCGATGATAGAGGATGTCCACATCGGTGGGATTCAGCGCATAGGCCTTGTCCAAAGGAGCAATTGCGCCTTGCGGGTCATCCAGCGCCAGCCGGCAAACCCCCAGCCACATGAAAGCTTTGGCGCTATGAGGATCCAGATGGGTCTCACGGAGCAGATAAGTAGCGGATTCCTTCAGGTGATTTTCGCGATAGTCGATGATGCCCAAAAAAAGATTTGCGCCGCGTAGGCCCGGTTTCAATTTCAACGACTTCTCCAGCGCCGCGCGCGCCTCGTCCAACTGACCCGCCTGTTGCAGTGCCAGGCCGAGGTTGAAGTATCCCTCAGCAAATTCCGGCATCTTCTGTGTAACTGTCGTGTACGCCGTCACGGCGGCACTGAAATTGCCGGCAGTCATCGCCTCGGAGCCTTGGCGCATCGCCTGCTCAACCGCCCCGCTCGTGGCAGGCTGCGCCGACGCAAAGCACAACCCCGATAGTGCCAACGCCGACACTCCACACTTGATCAGCCAGCTCCTGGCCGGCGCGCCTCTGCCATCTTGCCCCGGGCCGCGTACCCCTTTCGGGCACCTTGACCCGAGCAAAAACCGGATTGTGCCAGAATTCATGCTCCGCTTCCTGCACTTCTCTTATCGGCAATCTTGACCAGAACAAAAGCTCCATCGTGCGAGAATTCATCCTGGGCTTCTAGCGCTTCTCCGGGAAAACGTTCACTTGCCCGTCTATCCCGATTCAATTCGTGTCAAATCCACCAATACTGCTATTCTGGTAATCGTTTCCTTGAATCGCGTAAATCAACACCCACCTACCAACCAATCCGAGAATGCGCTTATTCCAACATCGGCATGCCAAGTCCGTAATGCTACGAACGGTTTTCTGTACCGTTTGTTGCCGATGATCAGTACGTTTGTTGCTAATAAGTTATTTATTTGCAATAAATTAGCAGGATAGCTTGTCGAGGCTAGATTCCGCGCCCAAGATGCACGTTTGCTGTGGTACTATGGGTGTTTACGAATGGTGACCTGAATCCATTATGCCGATAGCCGATCCAGTTTGCGAGCCGAACCTACTCAATCCAAAGCAGATCGGTCTAGTGCGCCATCACCTCGATGAGATCACTGCAAGCCATGCATTCGTAGGCAGCAAACGCACCCAGGATTTCCTCCATCTCATCATCGAACACGCATTGGCAGGCGATGTCGATGCCCTCAGAGAGCGCATGATCGGCGCCGAAATGTTCGGGCGCCCAGTCGATTACGACACGGGAAGTGATTCGGTAGTTCGCGTCAAAGCTACCGAGGTTCGAAAGCGCCTCGCGCAATACTATCTTGAAGCAGACAAAAGGCCTGCCGTCCGCATCGAGCTTCCTATCGGCTCCTATGTGCCGAAGTTTATCTTTGACCCGCTTGAGACAACGATTCCTCCGCAAAATGGCAACCTTCCTCCGGTGTCTGTGCAGCAGAACTCCGCGCAAAGTCCTATGCAATTGGCCGAGGGACTTCAAGCGTCAGAAATCGCGCCGCCCCGCTCTTCCCCGCCGAAACAGCTTCGGACGCCGCGCTTCCTGATCGGCGCTGCCCTGGCGTTGGCGCTCCTCGCGGTGATCGGATACGCATTGTTCAGGCAAAATCGCGCCGGCTCAAATGCAGGCGAGATTCGCTCCATCGCCATCTTGCCCCTGCAAAACCTCTCAGGCGATCCGGCACAAGATTACTTCGCCGACGGCATGACCGAAGAGTTGATCAATGATCTGGGCCAGGTTTCCACCCTGCGCGTCATCTCGCTCACTTCCGCCATGAGTTACAAGGGCACCAAGAAGAAGTTGCCTGAAATTGCCCGCGAGTTAGCTGTCGACGGCATCGTAGAAGGTGGCGTGCAGCGTGCCGGCGACCAGGTGCGAATCAGCGCCCAGTTGATTGATGCCCGCACCGATCGTCCAGTATGGGGCCACACCTATGTTCGCGACATGACCAGCGTTCTCGCGCAGCAGGGAGAAGTGGCGCAAGCCATTGCCGACGAGATCCGCACCAATGTGACGCCTCAGGAGCAAGCGCGACTTGCCCGCATGAGATTGGTCGACCCCGTAGCCCAGGATTATTATCTGCACGGTACTCTGCGGTTTAATTCGGACGATTGCAAAAACGCGATAGATGATCTCAACAAAGCCATCGCGATCAGTCCCAACTACGCCCCCGCGCACGCTGCATTGGCCGCTTGCTGGGGCCGTCTGGGCGAATCCGGGCAGATGGCTTATAAAGACGCGTTTTCCCAGCAGAAGGCCGAGGCCGTGAAGGCGATTGGTTTGGATGACTCTTTGCCTCCAGGCCATGCTGAACTCGCCAATGCTTCCATGACGCTCGATTGGGACTGGGCAACCGCACAGACTGAGTTTCACCGCGCGCTCCAACTCGATCCGAATTCAGCTCCCCTTCATGAGAGATACGCATTTTACCTGGCGAGAACCGGCCAAATGCGAGAAGCTCTCTCCGAAGAAGGGCGCGGCGTGGACCTTGATCCAGCCTCCCCCCGTACATTTCACAATGAAGGCTTCATCTATTATTTCTGCCGTCAATACGATCAGGCGCTCGCGTTGATCCACACCGTCCGAGCGCTCGACATCGATCTTCCCGACTGGAACTTTCTCTTAGGCGATGTTTACGCTGAAAAGGGCATGTACCAGGACGCCATTCGCGCATTCATCAGGTCCGGCGATGGTCCATATTCCCTGGGCCACCTGGGCAATGCCTATGCCCGCGCGGGCCAAACGGACGAGGCTCTCAAAATGATCTCCCGTCTGCAAGAGCGCGTCCGAAAAGATGGTGTAGGAAGATATGAAATTGCGATGGTCTATATAGGATTGGGAAGAAAGAACGATGCCTTCAAATGGCTCGATGAGGCTTGCAAATCGCACGACGTGGGGCTTCTCTATCTCAAGATAGATCCCCCGCTCGATCCCTTGCGCTCCGACCCGCGCTTCAATGACTTGGTGCGCCGCGTCGGCCTCATGAAATAAGGCGCATCAGTCCGATGGACAAGTTACCCCCACCATGAAAAGGTTTCAATCGGCGGCGATTGAGAGATCGCCACTGTTTCAAACCCGCGCCTGCTAGTTTCTTCAGCTCGCAAAAAGGAGTTGGCCGTAACTCGTGAGTTGCGGCCAATTCCTTTTGCGGGGCTTTCTGTGCTTCGAGCCTGGAGAGATGATTAGTAAGGCGTTTTTTCCGAGCGTTTCCACCTGTTGAAAGCATCGAGGGAGTTATCGACCGTGCATTGATAAACCTTCATGGATCGCTCACTGTACGGCTTGGAGAGTTCTTCGTAGAGGGCTTCATCGGAAAAATTAACTCCCGGGGCAGCCGCATCGAAACGAGTCGCGGCAAAATGGAGAGTCGAGATATTGGCCCAGCAAATGGCCGAGTAGCACATTGGGCAGGGTTCAGCGCTGCTATAGATGACGCAATGCGAGTATTTACTCGGTTGCCGCAGAAGCGATTGATTGGCATCGACGCAACCAAGATCGAAGACACCCAGGGACGCGCATACGCTGCGGATGGTCATGACTTCTGCGTGTGCCGTGGGATCGTTTGTAGAGGTGACCTGATTGTGGTTGGCCCAATAGCGGATGATCTCTCCGGAGGGATCGTCAATCTGCATGATCAAAGCTCCGAAGGGACCGCCTTTGTCGTCAATCGACGCAAGCGCTTCAGCGCATGCCATTCGCATCCAATCATCGCCCGCGATTTCAATCCCTGCGTAGATCTCCATCACCTTGATATTTGCCGTTTGCACCGGATAATTCGCACAAAGATCCTGATTGGTCAGAGTACAAGGAGGAACATACCCGTTCCAGGGCTGAGGCTGAAGATCGTTCACCGCCTTGCGATCTTCAACACCTATCTTCAAGTGCTGTGCGGAAACATCAACCGGAGTGGAAAAATGAGGCAGGCCCGCAGTATTGCCAAGCCGCTGATAACCGCGCAGCAATTTTGAAAACATGACTCTCCTTTGCGCAACTCACTTGAAGCGTCCATCAGGCCCAGACCAATGTAACAGATAAAAGCTATATCGCGTGCGACGTTGCAAAACACGCAACTGTTTCTTGAAAAACCCGCACAGCAGGCTAAACTCGGCCGGAGTTTCGACGTGAGGCGGCCTGCGGCCGTCGTTACGATAAGAAGGAAAGAGGACCGCTCGAGGTTTGCAAATTTGCGGAGTCAGGTACGCTATCCAATAACTGCACTTCAATGAATCCCAGGTGGCAAATCGGCATGCTTGGTGGGTTTCTTGAAAAGCCATGCGGCCAACGAGCAGAAAAAAGCCAGTAGCGCAGTCCACCGGAAGACATCCACATACGCCATCAGCGCCGATTGCTGCTCCATCAAGCCATAGATCAATCCCATTGATCCAGGCCCGCCGGCCGTCGGTCCAATGTGATGCCCCAGATATCCGGCAATGGCGTGCGACTTCTGCTGCAACACCATATTCGACGAGCCAAGATGCGCGCCAATCTCAGTCTGGTGCAGAGCGGCGCGGCGAATCAGCGCCGTCGTTGCCATCGAAATCCCAATCGAGCCGCCAATGTTGCGCAGCATGTTAAACAGACCCGTAGCGTTGCCCATCTCTTCGCGTGGAATCGTCGACGTAGCCATCGTCGCCAGCGGAACAAACACAAAGCTCAACGCAAATCCTGTCAGCGTAATCGGAATCAGCAGCGTATAAGGTCCGATATCCAGATTCACCATGCCGAAGAAAAGTGCGCACACCCCAAACGCAAAAAAGCCAGCGCTGAGCAGTTTACGATTGTCGATTCGCGACCCCAACATCCCCACCACCGGCGAACCAATGAACGACCCAATGCCCCGCGGTCCCACCACCAGTCCCGCCGTAAATGCCGTGTAGCCCAGAACCTCCTGATAGTAGAGCGGCAAAATCGCAATCGTGATATAGATCGCCATGCCCAGCATCGCAATCAAAAAACATCCGGTGCGGAAGTTGCGATCCCTCAGCACGTGCAGATCCACCAGCCCCTTCGGATGCGTCCATGAATGCCAAATCCACAGCACCAGCGCGGTCGCGAGCGCAGCCACAGCCCAGCGAACCCACAGCGCGCCAAACCAGTCGTCCTCCTGCCCCTTGTCCAACACAATCTGCAACGCGCCGGTCCAAACCATCAGTAAACCAAACCCGATATTGTCGAACGCGCCAACCTTGGCGTTCTTGATGTAAGGTGGGTCGTGCACAAATCGCGTGATCATGAAGACCGCGAGAAGACCGACAGGAATATTGATGTAGAAGGCATAGCGCCAACTGAATGTGTCCGTCAGCCAGCCGCCCAGCGTCGGCCCAATCACCGGCGCAACCACAATCCCCAGCCCATAAGCGGCCATCGACATCGATCGCTTCTGAATCGGAAAGCTCTCTAGCAATATCGATTGCGACAGCGGTTGCAGCGCGCCGCCGCCCGCTCCCTGCATCACGCGCGCCAGCAAAATCACGCCCAGCGAAGGCGCAGCGCCGCAGAAAAATGAAGCGACCGTAAAAATGATCACGCAGATCAGCAAAAAGCGCTTCCGCCCAAATCGCCGCGCGAACCAGTTCGAAGCGGGCAGTATAACCGCGTTCGCCACCAGGTAGCTGGTCAGAACCCAGGTCGCCTCAGAGTTCGATGCCGATAGCGATCCGGCAATATAAGGCAGAGCGACCGAAGCAATCGCCGTGTCCAGCACCTCCATAAAAGTAGGCAGCATCACCGAAACCGTCACCAGCCACGGGTTCACGCCCTGTGTGAGCGGATAGCGGGCTTGGGCGGCAGCAGTAGTCATGAGAGGGGCGACATAGTTGAGGGTAAACGATAAGGGCAGATTCTTGCAGCGGCTGGTTTTCAAGACTAACAAAACCCAAGAATTTCGCTGTAAGAAATTCCGCAAGACAAATGCTGATCGATCAAGTGGCCACGCCCAGCCGTCGCTCACTCCCCCACAATCGCCCAGTCTCCGTAAATGTCCGAGCCCCATGTATTCGCGTTCTTTGGCAGGTAATACTCGTTTGATCCACCCAAAAAGTCTGGGTGCCCCATCCATTCGCGTTCTTTGCGAATGGGTGGGATACCGCAAATCTCAACCGCCGCGTCTCTATAGGCTTCGTGATTGCGGCAGCAGTCCTACCGACTCTACCGACCACAGCGCAATCAATGCAAGCCAAGCTCAAACCCCAACGTCCCGCTAATTAGCTAACTCGCTAACACCGCGCCAGCGGGGCTAACTCGCTGCATTCCATCCAAACGCACCAATCCCCACAACTAACTTTTGCAACCCGCAACGTAAAACACATCGACGAGATTGCGCCGTTGTCGGTCAATTCCTCGGAGCAACTCAACTTACCGCTGCAAGTCATTCCAGGAACGAACGAGCTTCCTCAAAAATCACCCCGGAGGGGTGGTGGAAAATAGCCCCGGGTGAAGCGTAGCGCAACCCGGGGAATGCTCAACATTAAAGGATTGCGCCCTGTAAGGGGCGCAGCGAAACGTGTTCGTTCCTGAGGATACATATCGGGAAGTAACCAGAAGCTTTCGGATTCAGGTGCGGGCAGCCTTCCGAACCCCGCAGCGGGACCTGGAGGCACCCGGCGAAGCCAAGATCGGCACGGTCTCCGCGGGTCGGATCGCGACCTAACTATCCTGCAGCCGGAGTTCGCCGCATCACTGAACAGCATTCACATAATCTTGGAATTTCAGAGACAACTATTGAATGGTCTCATCGGAAAACTGGGAAGCATTATTCACGCATCATTGAGTTTTTTGATCGGTTTCCAGCCATTGTGGCCGAAATACTCGCTGAAGCCCCGTTCTTTATGTTCGAACTTACCTTGCGCAACAAGTAGTTGATCTTTCAGATTAAGACCACGCGTTTCCCAACACTTGAGATTCTCTGTGACCCAAAGGTAGGTTTGACAAATTCTCTTTTTATCAGGATGAATCGCGTCAAGTCGTTTCAACAGTTCCGCGGGCTTGATAATTACAAAGTCGGTGGATCGGTTTTTTAAGCCGACTAGCACGAAGATCCAATAGTCAGCTCGGGATTCTAAGATTTTTTCTCTATTGAGCGTGAACCACCCACAAGTGCGCAACTGAGCGCGCAATGGCGTTTGAGACAGGGATTTCATATGTGTGAGAAGGAAGTCTCTCGAGAATTTAACTTGGAGAGATAGTATTTCCTTGTTCTTCCCAGAAAGTAAAAGATCGACTCCAGTGTCTTTCGTCGGAACCCAAACGCTTACGTTTTGAAACGTGTGTTCAATATAATCACCAACGATAAACTCGCCAGCGTGGATGGTGAACATAGGTTTCATTTTCTTACCTTTCCAAAGAACAATCGAATTCCCCCCGTTACTTTACGCTTAGGTAGGTTCATTGTCGAGAGAAAGAATCACGAATTGCGGAACAGCGCCGGTCTACTCCCTTGGCAACTCATATTCTCCGATCAGCTCATCAATGGCGGGCGCGGGGGTATGATGCTTAAAAAATTAATGAGCGGGCGCCCACATCTCGATTTCGAGATGTGGTAGGCGACCGGCTGTTCTGGTTCTCGGATACTCCGGATTCCGAGCGAAATTGTTGCAGTAGACCGATGCGCCGTCAAGCCGGACTTCCCACCGATCCGGTCTCCTGTTCCCTAATGCCCGTTCCCTAATCCCTGTCCCCCATAGTCAGGAAGAACGCTAAGTCTTCGCCCCCAAACAACTCGCAGTCCCGTCATTCGGGATGATTTCAAAACCACACCTAACGTCAGCGCAACCATTCGCCAATTTGTGAAGCGCTCCACATCCCCAGTGTCTGCAAAACCGGAGAGCGCCAGCTTACCATTTCCTCCAAAATCGGTAGCGGGAGCGCATCATTTGACCCAATAACGGTAAGTTATAGCTTCACATTCGGAGAAAACCAATAACTTTTAGCTCACTAATTTTCAGGTCACCCAACCCCGAAAAAAGAGCGCCGGGTCCATCTCAGCAAGACCCGGCGCAAGCCTCACTGAATCGACCGCAAGTAAGCCACAACCTGCCACCGTTGCGCCTGCGGCAAGCTCGACCACGAAGGCATTCCGTGCCCCAGATCGCCCTCGCGAAGAAACCACTCAATGTCCCCGTCGCTCACCGCCCGCAGCCGCTCACTGCGCAGCGCAGGCCGCTTGTGCCCGTCCCCCTCGCCGTTCGCTTTGTGGCATTGCAGGCAGTGCTCACGATAGATCAACGCCCCGGCGGCGGCGGCCTCAGGCTGGCCGGCCAGAGGGTTCGTCCGAGCGTGATCCCCGGCCGGAACGTGCTCCCACCTGGTGCTTGAAACCGCCGCAAACGAAAAAGTAGCAGCCAACGCAATCAACAGAATCCCACCCGCTCGTCGCATCATTTCCCACCCCCTTGGGAACCGTGAAACCAGTCGCCAACCTGGTTGAATTCATATGCCAGTCCCACGCGATACACCCGATTCAAACTGGTGCTCGTCAACCCAAAGCCCGGCGAAAAACTCAGCCGCACGTTCCCCGGCAACTGCCACCCGACCAGCAATGCCAGGTAGTGCGAAGTGTCGCGCGTGGTCAGCGAAAAAGTATCTCCCAGCCCCCCGTACCCCTCCGCGCCGGCAATGAACTTCTCCGCGCAAAATGTGCACTCCCGCGCGCTAGCAGCACTGCGCAGCGGCCGCGTCACTCCCATCGCGTAGCCAAATTCCCAGGGGTCATGCCCAAGATCTTTCTCCGAAATAAAGTTCTCGCTGACATTCCAATCATGGATGTTAGAGGACAAAATCAGCTTCAATTCGGCCTCATGCTGATGCTCTTGGCGCAACTCGCCATTCAGCGGCGCCAAGTCCGCCTGTCCGTCGTGGCCCACAACCTCCAAAATGGTTTTGTCGGCCCCGGAAGTGTTCTCGTACTCCACGTAAAAGACCGGATTAACCGCATGATCTCGCATCAATGGGCGTATACGATTCTCCAAACGCCATCCCGTGAAAATCGTAGAATCGCTGCCCGTGGCCTGCCCGTCCAAGTAGAGTTCAGTAGTCCACCAGGCCCGCGTGCCATACTCCAACTCCATCGCCGTCGCCCCGTACCGGTTGCCGCTGTAAGGCTGCGCAAGCGCCGTTTTAGTTTCGATCTCCAGGTTGCCAGGCTCTTCCAAATCATGTGAATACGTCACAAAGTAGGGCTTATCCTGCGCCCTGCCCACTGCGGAAAACAGTAGAAGAAGGCAAAAAATCGCCCCCCCGCCCAATCCGCACACTCCCCTAAACGTCTTTGAAAGCAACGTTGAACCCTCCAAAAAATATACGACTAAAAGTGTCGTGATTAATTAAGACTAAATTAGTCCTATTAGATTTGCAACGGCAAAGATCGACCCGTCCTGTTGCGAAAAGCATTTATGGACTTACGATCATATAAACTTGACAACATGTCACTCAATGTGGCATCCTTAAAAAGTCGGAAATTCTATTCTGCGAACAGGAAAAACCAACCATGGCAAAGATTATCGGCATCGATCTTGGCACCACCAACTCGTGCGTTGCCGTCCTTGAGGGCGGCGAACCAAAAGTCATCCCAAATGAAGAGGGTGCGCGCACCACCCCCTCTGTCGTCGCCTTCACCAAGAACGGCGAGCGGCTGGTCGGCCAGGTCGCCAAGCGCCAGGCCATCACCAACCCCGAAAACACGATCTTTTCGATCAAGCGCTTCATGGGCCGTCGCTACAACGAAGTGTCCGACGAAATGAAAATGGTGCCCTTCAAAGTCATCCAGCAGGGCGACCACGTGGGCGTCATGGCCCAGGGCAAGGAGTACACGCCTCCCGAGATTTCGGCCATGATCCTGCAAAAGCTCAAGGCCTCGGCCGAAGCCTATCTGGGCGAAACCGTCACCGAGGCTGTCATTACCGTCCCCGCCTACTTCAACGACGCCCAGCGCCAGGCCACCAAAGACGCGGGCAAGATTGCCGGCCTTGACGTAAAGCGCATTGTCAACGAGCCCACTGCGGCCGCGCTCGCCTATGGCCTCGACAAAAAGAAGGATGAGACGATTGCCGTCTATGACTTTGGCGGCGGCACCTTCGATATTTCCATTTTGGAAGTGGGCGAAGGCGTCATCGAAGTCAAATCGACCAACGGCGATACGCACTTGGGCGGCGACAATCTTGACCAGCGCATCGTCGAGTGGCTCATTGCCGAATTCAAAACCGAGCAAGGGCTCGACCTCGCCTCGAAGGGCAATGAAATGGCCCTGCAGCGGCTCAAAGACGCCGCGGAAAAAGCCAAGATCGAACTCTCGTCAACCATCGAGACGGAAATCAATCTGCCGTTTGTGACCGCCGACGCCTCTGGCCCCAAGCATCTGGTCCGCAAGCTGACGCGGAGCAAGCTGGAGCACCTGGTCGAGGATCTGCTCGACCGTTCGCTTGAGCCGTGCAAAAAGGCAATTGCCGATGCTGGCGTCAGCGTCGACAAAATCGACGAAGTGGTTTTGGTCGGTGGGCAAACGCGCATGCCCAAGATTCAAGAGATGGTGAAAAAGCTCTTCGGCCGCGAGCCGCATCGCGGAGTGAATCCCGACGAAGTGGTCGCGATCGGCGCGGCGGTGCAAGCCGGCGTGTTGGCTGGCGAAGTCAAAGATCTGCTGCTGCTCGACGTGACGCCGCTGACCTTGGCAATCGAAACGCTGGGCGGCGTAGCCACGCCGATGATCCAGCGCAACACGACGATCCCCACCAAGAAGACCGAGACCTTTTCGACGGCGGCGGATTCGCAAACCGAAGTTGAAGTCCATGTGTTGCAAGGCGAACGGCCCTTGGCAGCGCAGAACCGCACACTGGGCAAGTTCAAGCTGGGCGGAATCATGCCCGCGCCGCGCGGAGTTCCGCAGATCGAAGTCACCTTTGACATTGACGCCAACGGCATCCTCAACGTGACGGCCAAAGACAATGCGACCGGCAAAGACACGCGCATCACCATTACTTCGAGCTCGGGTTTGAGCAAGGAAGAAGTAGAGCGCATGGCCAAGGAGGCCGACGCGCATTCCGCTGAAGACAAGGAGAAGCGCGACGAGATAGACGCGCGTAACTCGCTCGATGGCATGGTCTATAACATCGAGAAAATGCTGAAAGACTCCGGCGATAAGATGGAAGGCGCTGAAGCTACTCCGGTAAAGGCCGAGGTAGAAAAGGTTCTGGCCGAATCGAAAAAGATGCTCGAAGGCACGCCAACGTCGAAGGAGTTAAAAGATCAGCACGAAAAGCTGACCCACGCCAGTCACAAGCTTGCCGAGATCGTCTACAAGGCAACAGCAGCACAAACCGCGGCAGGCGCTGCTCCGGGGGCCACGCCAGGCTCAGCAGAACCCGCCGCTGAGAAGAAAGACGAAGGCGTAATCGACGCCGAGTATGTAGACGTAGAAGACAAAAAGTAGGCGGAGTTGGCGTGCCTAGCGTCGTTGGTGTAGCTAGCCGGAGGGAGGCGGGGGTTTCAACCCCCGCATAAGTCCAGCAGAGGATTCGCGGGCTTTAGCCCCAGAAAGTCTGCCGAAATAGCCGGAAGATTATCGGGGCGAGCGATGAATCATCGCTCGCCCCGAACTTCTAGTCACCTACACTCTGTCATCCTGAGCGAAGCGCAGCGAAGTCGAAGGACCTGCTTCTTGCTCGCAACATCTAGTATTGAACGAAGGGAAAAGACGATGGGTCTTCCGGAAAACGATGTTGGCAGGTGGCCCGCTCATAGCTCGGCAGAATCACGATGAGACCTAAGAAGCTGTGGGCAGGTGGCCCGCTCATAGCTCGGCAGGATCACAATGAGACCTAAGAAGCTGTGGCAGGTGGCCCGCTCATAGCTCCGCAGAATCACGATGAGACCTAAGAAGCTGTGCCCCGTTCATCGCGGTCTCATCGCGATGAGCGGGTTTTGGGTTGGTTGCATTTCCCGGTGACTACCAATGGTGCCGGGTGCCCAATCCAACCGCGAGCTGCGCGGAAGGGTGGGAACCACTAACCCGAATCCGCCGCCTTGTGTCAGGGCACGACTTCACAGGCTGCGGAAAAGCCCGTTCGGGCGGTAGGCCGGGGATTTATCCCTGGCATAAAGCCAATAAAATCAGCGGGGCTTTAGCCCCTGAGGTATGCTCTTCGGGCTTTTCGCGCAAAATACAGCCCTTTTCCGCAGCCTGTTCAACTGTGCCGAAAAAGCCCCATAATACCCCTGGCTTCAACCCCGGAGGAAGCTTTTCGGGAGAGGAACTCACAATCCACCCCCCAATCTGCTCATTGACCACGATGAACCCGCGTGTCTTCAAAATCCTTCTTTGTCTTGCAGAGAATTACCCGCCGTTCGCGCATACTGAAAAGGAGAAAGGATCGGCAATGGGAGGAATCGCAAGCAGCAAAAGCAGGGCGCAGCGCACCTCCAGCCCCAGTTTTCAGCTGCCCCCCCCACCCCCCCATACCCCCTGGAGACTGTTTTTGACCCCTCCTTTGCTTGTAACTGCCACGGAATCAATGTCTTGCATTTTTACCTGGTAACGAAATAGTAGTGGAAAACCCCTGATTTTCCCCCTTTTTTGGTCTGAAAACACGTGTTTTTAGGCCAAAAAGCCACGTTTTCGATAGGCGCGATGTCGGTCTCGGTGAGCTTCGGGAACCACGACCTCCGCAATGAACAGCACTCAGTTACGACGGAGCGGAGATATTCGATTCGTTCGCAGTGTTTGCAAAATCCCGGTCAGAAGCATGGCAGCAGTAGGCGGACAGCCAGGGATGAAAGTGTCGACCGGAATCACCGAATCAACTCCGCCAACTACTTCGGGACTCTGGGCGAAAATACCGCCGCTGCATCCGCAAGCGCCAACTGCAACCACGAGCTTCGGTGACGGAGTAGCTTCATAGGTTCGCTTCACTGCTTCGGCCATGTTGCGGGTAATGGGACCTGTGACCAGCAGCATATCGGCGTGCTTTGGGGACGCGACAAAGTGGATGCCGAATCGTTCAAGGTCGTAGTACGGATTAGAGAGCGCACCGATCTCGGCCTCGCATCCGTTGCACGAGCCGCCGTCGACCTGACGGATATTCAATGCTCGGCCCACAATTGAACGGATCTGATTCGCGTCATCGGTCATGGCAACTTCGTCGGATACGATTTCAGTGCCGCTCTCAACATCCCAACGACGCACCAGCGATTGCCTGTCAACACCGCAAAGTATTCTTCCCGCGATGAAGAAAGCGCCTTCACCAGCCTCAATGCAATGTCCGCAGCCGATACATTTACCGTAGTCCAGCGAAAGAACCATGCGCTCATCGACGTCGTCCATTGCCAACGCGCAGATGCCACACGAATCAACCACGCGGCGTGCGATGCTTGCGGTCAGCGACATCGCATCAACGTCAGGCATTCGACTGCCTTCGGCGTTGGTGAACAGATCCTCGACTGATATCAGTACGCGGGGGCTGCTCAAACTGCGTTTTATGATGTCGAAAATCATCGGTCACATCCGGAATAGGACAAGTTGAAACTCTTATTGATCAGCGGAAAATCTGCGCTGATATTTCCGGCCACGGCGAATGGCAAGCTGGGCCAGTTCTGGAATGACGGCGATTTGATGTGGCAACGCACGATCAGGCCATTACGAATTCTGATCCAGTAGAGCAGTTCGCCTCGAGGCGATTCGACCGCGGAGAAGCCCTCGGCGCTGCCGTCGCGCGGCACCGTTGCGCTGATGATGCCTGCGGCCAATCCATGAAGCGTCTCCTGTATGAGACGCGCTGAAATGCGAGTTTCCTCAATCCGCATACGCGCTCTGCACAGCACATCTCCCTGTTGAAAGTGCGGCGTCTCGACCGTGATATTGCGATAGTGGCCATAAGGATGATCGTGCCGGACGTCGATCCTGACACCGCTGGCGCGCGCCACCGGACCGACGACTCCGAGGTCGCGAGCAACCTTGGTGCTGAGTACTCCTGTACCTTCAAACCGGTTCAGCACAGAAGGCGTGTCAAGAATGATATGAGTCATATCCGCAAAGTCTGCAGCGGCTTGGGCAATCACGCTGCTGAGATCGCGTGCATTTTCAGCAGAGATGTCGCGCCGCACGCCTCCGGGCATTGCGATCCCGCGCCAGTATCGCGTGCCGAAGAAGCGGGTTGATGCTTGCAGCAGCGACTCCTTGATGCGGGCAGTATAAGCTGCGGGAACTGCACATCCAACGTCGCCGCAGAGAGCGCCCAGGTCGCCAATATGAGCCATCATGCGCTCGATCTCTAGTCCGACTAGACGAATCGACCGGCCGCGCGGTGGAACGGAAATGCCAAATGCGTTTTCGACAGACTGACAATATGCGACAGCGTGCGCGAAACAGTTGTCGCCTGAGACAGACTCCGCGAGCATGGGTCCATCCGTGATTTCAGAGCCTTCAAAAAGTGTCTCCGTGCCTTTATGCGTATAGAAGAGTCGCGGTTCGAGGTGAAGAACAGAATCGCCCATCACACTAAAGCGGAAGTGGCCTGGCTCAATGATTCCAGCATGAACGGGCCCAACCGGTACCTCGCAAACGCCGACACCCTGCACCTGCAAAAAACGGTAATCCGCGGGATGGGAGACGAGCGGACGCAGATCGGGATGGCCGTCGATATCGATTCCATATTGATCATGCAACTCGCGTTCATGCCATGCCGCTGCGGGTGAAATCAGCGTAGCCGACGGCAGCGCGCCGATAACTGGCACGTTGATGCAGCGATACTCCCGATTCACATCCGCAATGTAGTGAACGCGCTTTGCACCATTCTCATCGACGCTGCCAAAGATCGAGACCAGGCGCGCATTGCCATTGTGTAGAAGCCGCAGCGCGCCTTCCGCGCTACCCTCCGCATCTCTCGTTGTTGGGTTAGTCGTCATTGCAAAACCACCAATGCTCGTTGCAAAAGATTTGCGAATGCGCCCGGAATGTGAACGCCCAGTACGATCAAAAGCATCGTACAAACGCCCATCACAGCAAAGTCCGATGGCAGAAGCTTTAGCTTGACTGGGACATCCACCCGCTTACCTGCCAACATGCGTTGAAAGTGGTGCAGCAACGCACCGAATACGATGGAAAGTGAAACCATCAGCAAGATGGCGATGAGATATCGAGATGCGCTGAACGCTGCGGTCAGAATCATGAATTCGCTGATGAACAATCCGAAGGGCGGCATGCCGACGATGGCCAAACTGCCAACGACCAGGCCGGCGCTGGTCCACGGCATGGAGCGCGCCATGCCCTGTATGCGCCTCATTCGCAGCGTGCCGAAGTTCTCGCGCACGTTACCCGCCGTAAAGAACATGAGTGATTTTGCGACCGAGTGATTGAACGTGTGCAGCAGCGCTCCAAAAAGACCGAGCGGCCCGCCGAGTCCGACGCCGATGGCGATGATGCCCATGTGTTCAATGCTGCTGTAAGCGAGCAGACGCTTCAGGTCACGCTGAACCACCATCAGGAGAGCTGCGACCGTAATAGACAGGGTGCCGAAGATGAGCAGCAACGTATGACTGAATTCACTGCCGATTGCGTGCGATGTGATGGTGTCAAAGCGCAGAAGCGCGTACATGGCGCAGTTCAAAAGCACAGCGGAGAGCATCGCGCTGATCGGCGTCGGCGCTTCAGCATGCGCATCCGGCAGCCAACTGTGCATCGGAACGAACCCGATCTTGGTGCCGTAGCCTACAGCGACGAAAACAAAAGAGAGCTTGATCAGATTGCCGGTCGCGCCGAGACTGGGCGCCGCATTCATCAGCACAGCCCAATCGAGTGCGGATTCTGGATTAACGCCGCTTCTTACCGCGGCAAGGTAGAGCGCAATCGTGCCGAAGAGAGCGAACGCGATTCCCACTGTGCAAACGACGAGGTATTTCCAGCCCGCCTCGACGGCTCCCTTCGTGTTGTAAAAGCCCACCAGCAAAGCGGAAGCCAGCGTCGTAGATTCGACACAAATCCAAAGCATGCCCAGGTTCGCCGAAAGATAAACCGCCATGATGGTGAAGACGAAAAGGAAAGTCAAACTGTAGAACCATCTGGGCGAGGAGAAACGACCGGCGGGAATGTGGCGCAGATAGCCTATGGAGTACGCCAGTACGAGCGAAAGGATCAAGCCGACATTCAGCAAAAAGAAGGCCGTGAGGCCGTCAGCCCGCAGGTAGCGTCCAGATTGCAAAACGCCGTTAGAGCGAATTCTCCAGACGGCATTTGCGATTGCGATCACTTCGAGTGCTCCCGCCGACATGGCCACACAAACCGCGCGCGTTGACTGCTTGCAAGTCAACACGATCAAGGCAGCAAGAAACGGAACCAGAAGTAGAAGAACCAAGGTCATGAAATCAGCCCCTCAACCGTCGCAACTTGGAGACATCCAGGTGCTCGAAGGTATCGCGAATGCGAAAGACAAACAATCCCATCAGGAACACACCCATCAGCAGGTCGAAGAAAATGCCAATCTCGATGACTAGGGGCATGCCATACGTAGTCGTCAGAGCAGCTACAAAAATCCCGTTTTCGAGTACAAGCAGGCCGATGACTTGCATGAGAGCCTTCTTGCGGCTGACCATGAGAAACGCGCCCGCCAACAACAATGCAACGGCAGCGGCGAGCAAGTCTTCGTCCAGTCGCAGCGTCTTCGCGTAAGGAGCAACGGCAAAGAACGACAGGAGAATCAGTCCAGCCATCATGAAGACAGACTGCGCTCCGGTTGTTGACGAGGCGACGTCCTGCGAAGCCTTGAGGTCCTTCATGATACGAAAAAGCGCATAGGGGATCGCGACAACCTTCACTGCAATCACCAATGCGGCAACAATATATGCCCCAACCGACTTCCCCGCATAAGCCATGGCGAGGATCTCCGCCGCCATAATCGCTGATTGAATACTGAACAGCACAATGCAGGTGGAGATTCGTTTCGCCGAAGCCATCATCAGCAACGTGATGAACAGAAATACGGCAGATGACGCCAGTGCCTTCGCTGCTGCTAACTCAATCAGACCCATTGCCTCACCTCATCAACGCTGTAAACGCCACTGCGAGAATCGCCAAAGCCGAAGCCATCCCAAGAAAATCAGGAACCAGATACATGCGCAATTTCGCGATGCTGCTCTCAATTACGGCGACGGCAATTGCCAGTGCCGTTAGCTTGAGCACAAAGACGAACGGAGCTATCGCCAGGGCAGTAATCGAAGCGCTGGTGGCCATGCCCCAGGGCACAAATACTCCGATAAGCAACGCCATGATGAGCGTGAGCTTGATGGCACTGGCCCATTCGATCAGCGCCAGGCTTGGGCCGGAGTACTCCAGCATCATGGCTTCGTGAATCATTGTCAGTTCAAGGTGTGTGGATGGATTATCAACGGGAATGCGCCCTGTTTCTGCGATTGCGACCAGAACCAGCGCTCCTAAAGCAAACACGTAGACCGCGGAAAGATGAAAGGGATACTGTTGCACCGTGCAGAGTACCATGCCCGACAAGGAAACCGCGTGTGAGAGAATCGCGACTGAGATCAAAGCCAACAGCAGCGGCGCTTCTGCGAGAGCCGAGACCAAAGCTTCGCGGCTGGCGCCTATCCCGCCGAACGAACTGCCCCCATCCATTGCTCCAAGCATTAGGAAGAAACGGCCAATCGCCAGCAAGTACACAAGAAGAATGAAGTCACCACTCATGCCGAATATCGCGGATGGATGCAACACCGGTACAAACGCCGCGGCAGTTACCGTGACGGCAAACAAGATCGCTGGCGTGAGGCGGAAGAGCCCGCAGGCAGTATCGGGAACAAGATCCTGCTTGCGAAAGAGTTTCAGCAGGTCAGCATACGGCCGCCACAGGCTTGCGCCGCGGCGGTTCTGCATCCGTGCTTTGGCGCGCGCGATGACGCCGCTCACCAGGGGAGCGATTGCAACCAGCAGTAACGCCTGGATTACGTCAATGGCGAGATTCATGCGAACCTCATAAAGATAAGTAGGGCGATAAGCGCCAGGAAAATGTAGAGCAGATAAACCTGCATGTTCCCCGTCTGCAGTTTTCGCAGTCGAGTGGCCATATTAACAATCGCATCCACGGCTGGCCGGTAGAGCGACCGCTCAAACGATGTGGTTCGAACCGAGCGGTACAAGATCGATTTCGGAAAGTAAGGTTGATTCGCATACAACACGTCGACGGTTCGGTCCGCCTCGTAAACCCTGGAGAAAGTCTTGCGCAACGGTTTGGAAAACGCGGCGGAGGAATACTGCATCCGGCTGTCCAACGCAGGAAGTCCGCAAGCCCACGTGGGAGTGACGCGCTTGATGCGCCGGAATCCGGCAACCACAATCATCAGCACGCCAACGCAAGCCGCGATCAGCGGAAGAGTATGAGAAATCGAGAGCGCGGCATTCGGCAGAGTCGGGGTATGCAGTAGCTCGCGCGCCACCACCGTCAACGGACTCACCATCATCCCCGGCATGATGCCGATCATCACGCAAGACGCAGCCAATAGCGTCATTGCGACTTGCATGGACGCCGCGACTTCGGTTGCCTGTTCCGCCGCGAGACTGCGCGGGCGCCCCAGAAAAGCGATTCCGAAGACTTTAGCAAAACAGGCTACGGCGATTCCACCGATCAATGCCAGCACTCCGGCCATAAGCGGCAGAATGATGGCACACGATATTGCAGGGAGTTCCGACCCTGCAACGAAACTGCGGAGCATCATCCATTCGCCGACAAATCCGTTGAATAGCGGCAATCCGATGATCGAACAGCAACCGACAAGGAAAGCCGTTCCAGTTACTCTCATACGTTTCAGAAGGCCGCCCAGTAGCTCGATATCGAGCGTGTGCGCGGCGTCAGAAACAGCGCCGGCTCCAAGGAACAACAGGCTCTTGAATAGAGCGTGATTGAGCGCGTGCAGCAAGGCGGCAACCAGCGCCACCATAGCCCACGCCCATGCGTTATTAGCCATGAATACCAGCGCTGCGCCCAACCCGAGATAAATGATTCCGATATTCTCGACGCTGCTGTATGCGAGCAACAGTTTCAGATCGTGTTCGGTGAGGGCATAGAGAATCCCGAGCAGGCCGGTCACTGCGCCTGCCAGCAAAACCAGGTATCCCCACCAAATCGGGCCTCCGCCGAGAAAGTCAAAGGTGAAGCGAACGAATCCGTAAATCGCGGTCTTCAGCATCACGCCGGACATCAATGCTGAGACTGGACTCGGTGCAATAGGGTGCGCCTTGGGAAGCCAGAGATGAAATGGAACTATGCCCGCCTTTGTGCCAAAGCCGACGAACGACAGCAGAAAAATGGCGGTGCGCAGGCCCGCTGGCATGGATGCCGCTGCCGCGCGCATGGATGTGAAATCGAGACTGCTCGCGTGAGGAAGAAAAAGAAGAAAGCTCGCGATCACGGCTGCTGCGCCAGCGTGCATCATCAGAAGGTAAATAAAAATGTTGTGTCGGCGACGCTCGGAGTCACCGTCAATCAGAATGAGTCCCGCCGAAAGCAGCGTCATGAGTTCCCATCCGAAGAGGAATGCAAACGCGGTCGAAGCCGTGACCACCAGCACCATCGAAAGCAGGAAGAGTGGCAGAAGCAACCACATTGAATCTGCCTTCGCTCCACTGTAATGGCGCTCGACATACGATGACGAAAACAGCGCAACCGGCGCGCCGACGGCGCAGATCAGCAGCAGAAAAAATGCACTTAGCCGGTCAACGGTGAGCGCAAAGGGAAAAGGCGTCAGTCGCGAGAGATCAAGAGCCAGCCCGTCGCCACGCCAAAAACAAAACCCGGCGACAATCATTCCAACCAGAAGAGAAATCAAAAGGAGCAATGAAGATAGTCTGTGCATCCTACCGTTGAGCCGGCGAAGCAGAGTTATCGCTGGAATCAACAGCAACGCTGCCAGGAACGAATTGAATGCGGCTTGAATCATAAGAAATCGAGCTTGGACGATACGAAACTGTGAGTGTGTCCTCGTCTGTTCGGGGCTGCTTGATCACATGTGGGCAGACATCACTTCGTACCTGACGGATTGAGTTGTGAAAGGAGATCCCTGATATTGATAAGCTGATTGTTGAAGATCTGTCGCGCGTCATCGAGAAGTCGAATGATGGCCGGGTCAGAAATGGAATAGAAGACGTTCTGCGCTTCTTTCCTGGGGACCACGATGTTGCCCTTGCGCAACACGGCCAACTGCTGAGAAAGAGTGCTCTGTTCCACATTGAGCCGCGTGCTCAATTCGCCCACGCCAGCCTCACCTGTGCACAGGGAATCGAGAATCCTGATGCGTAGCGGGTGGGCCAGAGCCTTGAAAAACTCCGCCTTGAATTGCGCCATCTCTGACATTTGTATATTAAAATCTTCGCATATAGTGACGCCGAAGTCAACTTAGCTTCTCCGACCAATGACAACTCGTTCAAAAGCTGCAGTAGACCTGATAGAGATTTATTGAGGAGTCCAGTTGTAAGTGGATAAAAGTTTGCCATCAGTTCCAACAAGCAAAATGGACGCTTCTCCGCTCGCCAGTCTTCCGGTGAATTGCGTTGCGCTACGCCCATCCTCGAAGCTTACTCGCCCCTGGTTAGACTCCGACGTCAGGACGTAGAGGGTTGAGGTGGGAAACTGGGTGGGGCAGATAAGAATGCCAGGATCATTAAGCTCAGTCGTGTAAGCGGGTCTGACGCGGGCAGCCTTTAAGGCATAGCGATAAATATCGCCCAGCGCCTGCAGATTATCGTTCAATTCCAAGGGAAGCGCGGAAAAGAGAATCCTTCCGCTTCCCAGCGGTTTCTCGATCCAGTCTTCGCCGTTGGGCGATATAGCCCGGTTCAACACAGTCGTCTTGCTGCCAGAAAAGCTCAGCCGCTCCTCACCTCCGGGAAAATGGAAAAGGTAATCACGGATGGTCAGCGCCTCCGTGCGATAGGGAAGCCCGATCGCGTCCTGTCTTCCTGTTCTGTGAAAATGCGCGTCACCATCGAAGGGGCCAGTTACCAGAAGGACCGCGCCCGCTTTCACTCTTTCCTCGATGGCCTGCCATGCGTTTTGACTGAGCGCGGAGGGAGACGGAAGAAGGATCAGCTTGGGTGTCCCCAGTAACTCCGTCTGATATTCGCCCACGGCATAGGCCTCACTGCGCGCATAGCCATAGAGTGCGCGAACCGCATTCTTCTGTGCTTCCAGCGCAAGTGAATTGCCGGCCGACATTTGAAACGACTGCGGCAGTATGAGGGCAACTTCCGGTAGTGTAAGACCGGTTGCCAGCGGTGCTGCTTTCCGGGCAAACTCACCCAGATCGTGCATCTGGTTCACCCAAACCTTTGCAGACCCGTCACTGCGCTTCATGCCGAAGTCGACCTCGCGATCCCAGTCCCATTGCATCGCGCCAGTGCTGCCTGCGGCAAAGCCGAGAGCCCATTTGCGCTCGGTCAGGCCAAGGCCAGTGAACTCGTCGTAGCGCCATGCGCCGTCCGGGTCCCACGAAGGCTGGTATCCCGTTTCACCTGTGATATTTGGCATGCCGGGGCGCTTCGCCGCCAATGAATCCCAAAACAGCGCATCGTCCTGCCAATACGTGTGATTGGTCGTGAAAGACAGACCTGCGCCAGCATAAAACTGATTCAGCACGCGGTCCGTCACACCGCCCTCGTCCTGTCCAACATCAATGAGCTGCTTGCTCCCCGTGGCGCGGATCAGCGAGACCATCGAGCGCACCCAATCGCTGAATATCTTCTGCGCGAAGAGGTTATAATCCACGGCGCGAACCTCGTTGGCGTTCCCATACCGTTGAGGTGCTAGATCGGCAACGGTAGGCAACGGCACGGAGTCGAAACTGCCAAGCTGCTCGGTAGGAACACGCCAAGCGTCGGCCAGGGCTGGGAGCCTGCCATCGTACTTTTGACGCAGCCACTTACGCCATGCCGCAATCTCGCTCCAGTCACCGTTCGGATAATTGCCTCTGAAAATATGGCGAGGATTTGAGAAACTCGGCTCATTGATCAAATCCCACGAGAGCCATTGCACATCCTTGAAGCGGTCCACCACCGAACGAACGTAATCCTGCTGCGCACGAATAGAAGCCGGATCAGTATAGGGATTAGGCGGCGTCGACTCAGAATCTTCGCGGCCCGAACTTCCCGAGCGAGGCGTAAAGGCAAAGAAGGTGAAGTTCACGGCAATCTTGTGCCGCTGGGCGCACAGCAAAAATGCTTCCAGGTTGCGCAAAAAGCGCTCGCTCACGCCGCCGGTGCTGCCTTCAATAAACCGTCCGTTCGCCATCCAGACGCCAGTCCGCACCAGACTCACGCCGTGCTCCGACATCTCCTTGAAATCCTGATCCCAAACCCATGCGTTCCTCGGGCTCGAGAAATCCCACCCATTCTCTTCCGTCGTGAAGTAGTTTGTGCCAACGGGAAAGAATGGGGCGTCATCGCGAGTGAGAAAGTCGCCGCGCACACCCAGTGTCGGTCCAGAAGTCAGGGCCTTTGTTTCCTCGACCCAGAAGCCGTTCTGATAGAACGCGCGCAGTTGGCCTTGCTCGCTGTAAACCGCGGATACTCTATAGAATCCTGGTTGCAGCGGGCGATGAAAAGGAGCAACAACATCGGCAATTCCGCGATGGGTGATGGGCAGTGTCGCTGAATCGAGGATTTCATTTTCCGAGCTAAGCGTGAATTTTATCTCCCCGATGACGGAGTTGCCGATGCGCTCCTGGCGCATGTTGCGCAGGTGCATGGTAATGAGTTGAGGCTCGCCCGGCCTTACCGTAGAAAAGAGCGTTTCAAGCGTGAATTCTGTTGCGCCCGCGCGAGCATAGACGGCAGATTGGTGGATGAGAGCGATACCATCCCCGCTCTGCCAATATCCGGGCTCCGGTTCAAAGTCCAATGCGACAATGCGGCTGCCGGCTGTGCGTTCAGCGACAATGACCGGGGCCGCCACTCGGAGTCCCGTGCCGTCAAGCATGTAGCCAAAGCCGTCAAGTTGGCCCTCTACGGCAAAGAACCTGCGTGCTCGAATCTGCGGCGTCTGGGGTAGGTCATAGCCAAACTTCCAGGCAAATCGCGCGTCGGCGGGTACGGGAACTTCATGGGTGTGACGAAAGTCGAGAACGCGGGAGTAGGCGTCTTGGGGGGAAGACTCAGCAAACTTGCCATCCGTCTCGGTAACCGGCACATGGAACGGCTGTCCGCCAATAACGAGTAAATTGCCACCCGAGGTGAGGTAGCTTTCAATGGCCTTCCATGCGCCACAAGGAAACGTCGAGCCATAGGGCAGAATCAGCAGGTCGGCATCGGTCAGCACTGAGGGCTTATTCAGGCTTTCCATGTCCACAAATTGCGCGTCCATTCCCTCCAGTGCTTGTTCCAAAGAAGAACGCTCAATGGGCTGGCTGGCCACGGTTGGAAACCCAGCCTGCCAAAAAACCACGGCCTTGGCGGCCGAGTGCATGGGCAGCAGAGCGGCAATCAGCGCAAACAGAACCAAGCGAATCGAACGGCGTTTCTGTTCGATTTTTTCGGTGAACAGAACCATGCTCATAAGGGAACTCCAGTCTTTCGAGTTCATTTGGCAATGAGTCCATGCGGCAAGCACTGCCATATCCAATTCGAAATCTATCCGACCAAGATGGTATAGATCTCACACGCTGTAACTATGGAAGTCATTCAGCGGCAAGAAAGAAACGAATCGCGGCAAAAACGTCGAGACGGAAGGCAAATCACGCCCCGCCTGTGCGTGCCGAGCCCACTCCAACCGAAAGTGGCGAACCGTTACCGCCATTGAACCTTGCGACTCCACAGCCCACCAGTGCCGCCCGATCTTGCAGTTCAGCTACGCGCAACTGCGGAGCCATATCGTTTAACTGGCTCTGGGCGGCTGGTAAAAATAAGTGCGCGGCGTGGGAGATGCCTCCGCCCAGCACCACTATCTCCGGGGCAAACCCGGCAAGGATCATCTCCAGCATTCGCCCAAGATGCTGTCCAAACTCTACGAAAACCTCTTTCGCCGCTGGGTCGTCTGGCGCGGCAGCAGCCAGTTCAGCCACTTCGCGGGTGTTGCCGGTGCGGCGCTTGTAATTACCCGAGATAGCCCTGGAGGAAAGGAAGTCTTCCACAATGCCGTTTTCATATGGAATGTCCCAAATCTCACCGCCGCGAGGAACGCCAGATCCTTCGGTGACCAGTTGGCCATCCACTGCGAACGCCGATCCGGTACCGGTGCCCACGGTGATGCCAACGGCACGAGCAAATCTCCGGGCCGCGCCCGCCCCGATCTCGCCTAGCAGAAACGCGTCCGCGTCGTTGAGAAAGCTAACATCGCACGGCTCCCAGCCGAAATATCCGGCCAAAGCTTGGCGCAGATCTACCCCATAAAGGTAAGGCAATTTATGGCGCATAAGGCTAACGCCCGCCTGAAAATCAAAAGGGCTAGGAATAGCGAGCGTCGCACCCGTTACTAGTTCGAAGCCGGCCGCCGCTTCGACTCCAAGAGAGTGCAGAAGACCAACGAAGGCGTCGCTGGTTTGGGCGGCGGGGTGATGGGCGCTGAAGACAGGTCCTAGGCGGTAGTCAGCCCCATGGCAAACCGCCGCGGAAACATGGCTGCCACCAACGTCATAAACCAGAACGGGGCACTCTATGTTGGGGGCCATTTGTACCTCGTATTGCATTATTCATGAGAGCGTTCCCATTGTAAACGAGATTATTCTTATTTGCACCAGGGATGCGTTAAGGCGACTTCGATTTCGGGAAGAAAATCTCTGAAAACTGCGCTGGAAGCCGAAAATCTCGATAAGCGGCACACGATCATTACTGTTCGATTCCAGTGATGAAGCAATCGATGGCTGCAGCAGTCACGGCAGAAATGGTAACGATAGTCGGAGGAACGCGGCTAATGAACGATCAGCGAAGTGCGGTGCTTGCACCCGCAAGACCGGCGCAACACAATCTCAACGGGCAGGATAATCCGATTACCGGTGTGAGGCGATTCGCCACGCGAAATTCGGTCGAAGAGCAAACTTGTCGCAACTCTTCCCATCTCTTGCGCGGGCTGGCGAACCACTGTAAGTGGTGGTGACGTAAATTCCGCCATATCGAAGTCATCGAAACCGGCCAAGGCAAGGTCGTTCGGAATTTTCAGGCCGAGGTGCGCAATTGAACTCAAAACAAAACGCGTGACTAGGGTATTCGACGCAAGGATCGCCGTCGGCGCATTCGGTCCTTTGAGTTTCTCGCTTAACGCCCGCATGGTCTCTTCTTCTGACGCGCAGCCGAAAAATACATCTTCTTTGAAGCCCGCATCCTGCAGTGCGCGCCGATAGCCAAGGAGGCGCGCGTTAATTGTAAACAGGGTGCGACTCAGTCCCATAAAAGCAATGCGCTGATGACCATGCTCGATCAGATGCTCGATCATGCGGCGCGCTCCAGAGTTGTTCTGGACCAGCACCACATCGACTGCGGGGTCCGGAATCGGGCGGTCGAAGGCCACAACCGGGGTCTTGCCAAACAATGCTTTTGTCAGGCGCGTTTCGCGAAACTTTGTCGGAATAATCACGACGCCATCCACGTGCCGTTGCAGCATCTGTTCAACCTCGGCATATTCCGCGTCCGAATCTTCATTGGAAGTCGTAATGATGACGGAATATCCGTGCTCCTTGGCGACCGAGGTTACCGCGTGCGCGCAGTTGGCGAAAAAAGGATCGTAAAGATAAGGAATAATCAGTCCAATGGAGTGGCTGAGTTGGCCCCGAAACGCGCGTGCCAGCGCATTGGGACGATACTTCAACCGTTCGATCGCGGTTTGTACGCGTCTTGTCGTCTCGGCCGACACGCGAACCGTCCCGCTCAGAACACGCGAGACCGTCATTGTGCCCACACCCGCCAACCGGGCAACGTCGCTCATGGTGGGCTCTCGCTGGGTAACTGGCCCTCGATCCTGTTGCTTCACTTTTCTTGCGGACTGACTACGAGGCTGTTTGGACAAGTCGATCTCTCCAGCAACAGTTTATTCTGCAAGGCTCAGGCCGGACTTTCGAAGATAAAAACGCAGCAGCTCTGCAGTCCATCCAAGCGCCTCGATTGCAACTTGATCTGCTGAAAAGTCCTACTGTCAGCTTCGACCTGGTGGCCTGCCCGCAACCCGCCAAGCCGCCAACCCACGACTTTACCATTCCCGGCGGATAGGTGGCAATCATTTGGGGCGTGCGGTAAGGTAAATGAAGAAATCCCTGAGAGCCACTGACAGGATGTCCAATGAGCGCAAAGCAAACCACCAAACCGGCTCCGCGAGGATTTGACAAAGAGCTTGCCGAACTCGATGAGCTAATTGCGGACTTGAAGGCTAGCTCCGCTCCAAACGCGGCTCAGACCGAGCAACTGCGCAAAACTCTCGCTCACCGCAACAACTTACTGGTTGCCAAGGCCGCGCGCATGGTTGCGGATATGGAACTCTCCGCTCTCCTACCCGATGTGCTTGCGGCTTATGACCACTTCTTTGTGGACGCGGCCAAGACCGACCCGCAATGTTGGGCTAAGAATGCGCTCGTCAAAGCTCTCGTCAAGCTGGAGCATCGCCAGAAGGATGCCTACTTGCGCGGCCTGCGCCATCATCAGATGGAAGGGGCGTGGGGCGGTGCATCCGATACCGCCGGAGCCTTGCGCGGAGCCTGCGCTCATGCATTGGTCGATTGCCCCGGCATCAATGACACTGATCTGCTCGCCGTTCTCCTTGAGCCGCTGACCGACGCAGACAAGACCGTGCGTATCGAAGCGGCGCGCGCCATTGGCCAGGTCGGCGGTCCAAGCGCCGCGCTCATCCTGCGCCTGCGCGCGCTGCTCGCGAAAGACGAGCCAGAGGTACTCGGCGCCGTTTACTCCGCGCTGCTTGCTGTCGAGGGAACACGCGCCGTCGCTCTGGTTGCCGCAGCATTGAAAGAAGGCGACGACCTGGCTGGCGAAGCTGCTTTTGCGCTTGCCGAGATGCGCACGCCGGAGGCTCTGGAAGCGCTCATCGCACGCCTCTGCACCGGCGTTGATGGCCATTCCAATCAGTGGTTCGGCTCAGTGCTGCTGAGCGCCATCGCCCTTACCCGGTTGCCCGAGGCCATTGACTTCCTTCTCGCTCTCATCCAGCGCGACGCGCGCGAAGCTCCTTCGGCCATCGAAGCCATCGGCCGCACAGCGCCCAATGCCGAATTGCGCTCCCGCGTCCAGAAGGCAGTAGAGCAAGCCGCAAGCCCGCGACTCGACCAGGCCTTCCGCCAGCATCTTAGCTCCCCGCCCCCCGATACCGTCCCAGTTCCTTGACCATCGCGCAATGGGGCATCAGCGCCTCTACGGCGCTTGTAGCCTCCTGAGCCGAATGAATCTGGCAATCCACGTAGAAGATGTATTCCCAAGGCTTGCCGTGAACCGGCCGAGATTCGATCTTGGTCAGGTTCGTGCCGATCCCAGAGAGCGCGGTCAGCGCCGCCACCAGCGAACCCGGGCGGTGCTCCACAGAAAACGCCAGACTAATCTTGTTCGACTCCGGATCGCTCACCGACTCCGCCGCGCGCCGCACCAGAAAGAAGCGTGTAAAGTTCTCCGGGTTGTCCTCGATGTCAGCCTGAAGAATCTGTGCGCCATAATATTGTGCCGCCGCCGCACTGGCAATTCCCGCCGCGCGCCGGTCGCCCAACTCCACCAACTGCTTCACGCTTCCCGCCGTGTCATAAAATGCCAGTGCCTGCATGCGCGGGTGCGCGGCCAGAAACTTTCGGCACTGCGCCAATGCCACAGGATGCGAGTAAACGCGCTCAATCTCTTCGGTCTCTACGCCAGGCAGGGCGATCAAATTGTGGCGGATGCGCACCAGCGTCTCCCCCTCCACCCGCACATCGTGAGTCAGCAGCAGGTCAAAATGCTCTGCTACCGAACCGGCAAGGCTGTTCTCGATAGGAATCACCGCAGCGTCGACCGTGCCTCCACTCAACGCCGCAAAGACCTCCGCCGATAGCGAGCAAGGAAAAATCTCTCCCTCGGGCAGTAGCTTCATCGCTGCTTCGTGACTGAATGAGCCCGGTTCTCCCTGGATTGCAATCTTCATCTGATTTTCGATTCTCCGTTCCTCAATTATCTGTCATCTTGGGCGTGCGCTACGCAGCTAGGATAGGGAACCGACAAACCTTGCCCGTGCCGGTTAATCAAGACGGCTGCCAGCCCCGCAGCCGCAGGCTATTCCCCAGAACGCTCACCGAACTCAATGCCATCGCCGCCGCCGCCACCCACGGGCTAAGCAGAATGTGAAAGCTCGGATAAAGCACGCCCGCCGCCAGCGGAATGCCAAGCAGATTGTAGCCAGCGGCCCAGATCAGGTTCTGTCGCATCACGCGCAGCGTCGAGCGCGCCAGCTCAATCGCTGCGGGAATCGCCGCAGGCTGCGCGCGCAACAGCAGCACATCCCCCGCCTCTTGCGCCAGATCGGCGCCCGTGCCGATCGCAACGCCGGCGTCGGCCTGCGCCAGTGCAGCTGCGTCGTTGATGCCGTCGCCTACCATAGCCACGCGCAGGCCGCTCTGTTGCAACGAACGAATGCGAGCCAGCTTTCCCGCCGGATCAAGCCCAGCCTCGACTTCGGTGATGCCAGCCTGTTGTGCGATGGGCGCAGCCGCGGCTGCCGAGTCGCCGGTCAGCATCAGCACGCGCAGTCCGTCGCGCCGCAACGCGGTTACGGCTTCGGCGGCATCGGGGCGCAGCGCATCGCGAGCGTCAAAATACCCGGCAGGCACATTGTCCAGTGCCATCCACAGCCGCGTCACACCCGGCTCCGGCGCGATCGCGTCAATTGGAAGAGCGATCAAGAACTCCTTGAAGAGCGCCTCGTTTCCCAGCAAGCACTCGCGGCCTTCCACCTTGGCGGTCAGCCCGCGCCCCGGCAAAACCTGCACGTCTTCCGCTGGCTTCCAAGTGAGGCCGCGAGCCCGCGCCGCATCCACCACAGCATGAGCCAGCGGATGATTCGATCGCTCCTCGGCAGCCGCGGCCATCTGCAGCAGATCGTTCTCCGGGATTTTACCGAGCGAAGCAATCCCCATCAGCACCGGCCGTCCCACGGTCAGCGTCCCGGTTTTATCCATGACAATCGCATCCAGATGACCCAGCCGTTCCAGCGCCTCGCCTCCCTTGAAGAGAACGCCAAGCTGAGCGCCGCGGCCCACGGCCACGGTCAGCGCAGCAGGCACGGCCAATCCCATCGCGCACGGGCAGGCAATCACCAGTACGGCGACAGTATTGGCCAGCGCCAATTGCAGCGAGTGCGTCGCGATCAGCCAAACCACAAAAGTAAGCGCGGCCAGAACCAGCACAACCGGCACGAAGATAGAACTGGCGCGGTCGGCCAGCCGTTCCATCGGCGCGCGTGAACTCTGCGCCTGCGTCACCATGCGAGTGATCTGCGCCAGCATCGTGGTCTCGCCCAGCGATTCAGCCCGGCAGGTCACCGCGCCTTCGTAGTTGAGCGAACCAGCCAGCACGCGTCCGCCCATTTCGCGGTCGAGCGGTGTAGCTTCGCCGGTCAGCATCGATTCGTCCACAGTCGTGCGGCCTTCCAGAATCGTCGCGTCGACTGGAAACCGTTCTCCCGGCAGAACCGCCACGCTGTCGCCCGGCTCAATCTCTTCGAGCGGAACAATGCTCTGAACTCCGTCGCGCATGCGCCGCGCGGTCGCCGGCTTCAGCCGCGAGAGCGAATCGAGCGCAGCCAGCGCGCGCCGTTTGGCCCTGGTTTCGAGCGCCTTGCCCAACAACAGAAATCCAAGAATCAAAAGAACCGCGTCAAAATAAACCTGGCGTCCCGGTGCGGGCCAGATCGTGGCGTAGCACGAATAAAAAAATGCCGCGCCCGTCCCCAGGCTCACCAGCGTATTCATATTCGTACTTCCGTGCCGCAACCCGCGCGCCGCGCTCACGTAGATTCCACGGCCCGCCCAAATCATCATCCACGCCGTGAGCGCCAGCAGAAACCAGCGCAGCAACTCCGGCGGAGCCGCGTAGAGCCAAGGCAGAAGACGCATCAAGCCATGATCCATTGCGCCCATCTCCGTGCCTAACGGCATCGCCAGAAGCATGGCGGTCGCGCCCGCGATGAGCGTTGCATAGGCCCTGCGCTCGGCTCCAGCGGAAAGCACATTCGATGAGGATTCTGAAGGTGCATCGGCGCGGGGAAGCACAGCGTCGTAACCGGCTGCGCGAATCGCTTCGACCAGTTGCGCGGGCGCAGCCAATGCCGGATCAAAAACCACACTGGCGCGATGAGCCATCAAATCCACGCGCGCAGATTCCACTCCAGCCGTCGCGCGCAGTGCCTCTTCCACATGGTGCTGGCAAGAGGCGCACGTCATGCCCAGCACAGGCAATATGAGGGTTTCAGTCGCAGGCGCATCCATGGCTGGAACTATGATTCCAATTGCGCGGCATATCCGGCCTTGCCCAATGCCGCAATCACAACTTCGATGGTCGCGGGCTCGTCCGTGGCGCTCAGCCGCACCTCGCCCACGCGTACATCGTTCACCACAATTCCCTCGACCGAGGTAAGCGCCTGCGTAACACGCCGGACACACGCGCCGCAATGCATGCCATCGATTCGCAGCCTGTACTCCGCCATTGTTTTCTCCTGTTTCATTTTGATGATACGCCGGACGGAAAGGCGCATTATCGTAGAAGATGTTGCGGCAATCGGAGGATCATGCAGAGAGAGTTTCCATCAGCGCCCATGGTCGGCGTCGGCGCAGTGATTGTCGAGGCAGGCAAGGTGCTTCTCGTCCGCCGCGGACACGAACCGCTCAAAGGCCAATGGTCGCTGCCCGGGGGCCTGCTCGAGCTAGGTGAATCGCTCGCCGAAGGCGTCAAGCGCGAAGTTCGCGAAGAGACCGGACTCGCCGTCGAGCCGCTGGAATTGATTGAGCTTTTAGACCGCATTCATCGGGAAGATGGGCGCGTTCGCTACCATTATGTGATTGCGGATTATCTCTGCTGCGTAACAGGCGGCGCATTGCAAGCTTCCTCCGATGCCGATGCCGTGCGCTGGGTAGAGCGGTCGGAGTGGAACTCGCACGGCGCCCTCAAACTTGATCCGATCGCCGTGCGAGTGATCGAGGCAGGCTGGCAAAGAGCGCAACAACTGAAAGGGCAAAAAGAACGATGAGCTGCAAGAAGAGGTTGTTGGGTATCGTGGTTGTGCTGCTCGTGGCAGCCGGGATCGGCTTCTGGGAATGCCCCGTCAACTATTTCAATGCAGCGTTGTACGTGCGGGAGTGCCTTTCAGGCGTAGCCAGCCGCTCGGTCCAGATTGACGGCCATCGTGTCCATTACCTCGCCGAAGGGCCCGCCGGCGGTCCAGTCGTGGTGCTGGTCCATGGGTTGGGCGGGCAAGCAGAGGATTGGCGCAACCTCGCCCCCTATCTCGTCAAGGCCGGCTTTCGCGTCTATCTACCCGATCTGCCCGGCTACGGCAGAAGCGAGCAGCCGGCGGAGTTTTCCTATTCGGTTTCAGACCAGGCCCAGACAGTGGTGGACTTTCTCGATGCGCTAGGTCTGAAGCAAGTGGACCTGGGCGGATGGTCGATGGGTGGCTGGATCGTGCAGCTTGTGGCCGCAAGGCATCCCGAGCGGGTCAGGCGACTGATGCTCTTTGACGCTGCCGGCATTTACGAAAAACCAGCCTGGGACACGCGGCTCTTTACGCCCACTACGCCCGCCGAACTCGACCAACTGGAAGCCCTGCTGATGCCCCATCCGAAAAAGGCGCCGGGCTTCGTAGCCGACGACATTCTCCGCCTCTTCAAAAGAAATGCCTGGGTGATTCATCGTGCTGTGACCACGATGCTCACCGGCCAGGACACCACCGACGAACTCCTGCCGCAGTTCAAAATGCCGGTGCTGCTGGTGTGGGGAGCTGAAGACCACATCACTCCGCTTAGCCAGGGCGAAAGAATCCATAAACTTGTGCCGCAATCGCAGCTTGAAGTCTTCTCCGGCTGCGGCCACCTCGCTCCCGGCCAGTGCACCGCGCAGATCGGTCCCAAGGTAGTCAGGTTTGTGAAGCAGTAAGTCAAAAGACCCACCGCGCCGTCATCACCAGCCCATGGTTAAACGTGTGAAAGTGGCTCGTGGCGATCTGCATGCCCGCGCCAAAGGCCAGGCCCGGACGCGACTTGGGGTCGGAGGGATGCAACGCGCACTTGCCCACAAGCAGCCCCGGCGTCACGAACTCCTGCGTCTTGCCGTCGTTCGTTCCGCCCTTATAGAACGTTGCATTGCTCTCGATCTCAGGCCAGAACAGCTTGCCGACGCGGTACTGCGCCACGGTGTTCCACGCCACCGGACGGCCCGATGTGGTGATCGCGGGATTGCCGGTTGGCAGCGTCGCTCCCACCGTCGATTGCACATCAAAATTGCCGAAGCCCTTGCCTCCGCCGACGCTTGGCGCGACGCTCGCGTCCGTCGAGCCGTTCTTGTAGCTTCCGGTGGGGATTGTCGCCAACACCCAGGCGCTCAATGTGTAACTGCCGTGTTGCGCATTCCCGCTGCGAATGCGGTACTTGCCCAGGAACGATACGTCGCCGAAGCCGTTCACCGCCGCAGAGTTGTGCTGAATGTACGGCGGCAGGTCGACGGCAATTTCGGTGTTGGCCCAGGGAACGATGTTCAGCCCCTTGCTGTTGTCGTAGTTCCATGTGTGAGTAAGCGCGGGCGTAATCTGCCGCAGAATGTCGGTGCGCGCCACCTGGATCAGGCCCGTGTATGTGGTCACCAGCGGAACCGCCCACGGCGGCTGCTTGGCTTGCGTGGCCGAGGTTCTCTGAAGCCAATGGTTGATGAAGCCGCCCGGAGCGGCGCTCGCTGATCCGTCTTGCGCTTGCAAACTCATTGCGGACAGCAGTATGAACAGGGAAAGGGGAAGCTTTCTCATCTCGGTCTGTTGAGCATGAGGGGCCGGAGGCACGACCGGCAACCTACTATTGAATGATCTTCCTCTCCACCCAAAGTTGGAGCAATGGGATGGCTAGCCAGCGATGGTTATTTACAGAGGTCGACTGCTCTACACGCCGATCACATCGCAGAGTTCCTTCACGGCGGCAGCGCTTTTCTTCAGGGCAGCAAACTCTTCATCGGTCAGCTTGAACTCGACAATCTGTTCCAGCCCGGCCGCGCCCAGCTTGCACGGCACGCCCATGAAGTAGCCGCTGATGCCGTACTCGCCTTCCAGGTAAGCCGCGCAGGGCATGATCTTTTTCTTGTCCTTGAGAATCGCCTCGGCCATCTCCACGGCCGCCGCCGAAGGAGCATAGAAGGCGCTGCCAGTTTTGAGATGTTTCACAATTTCGGCGCCGCCGTCGCGTGTGCGTTGGATGATGGCATCAATGCGCTCTTTGGAAAGCAACTCGGTGATCGGTATGCTGGCCACGGTTGTATAGCGGACCAGTGGAACCATGGTGTCGCCGTGGCCGCCCAGAACCAGGCAGCTCATGTTCTCCACGCTCACCTGCAGCTCCTCGGCAATGAAGCTTTTGAAGCGGCCAGAATCCAGTATTCCCGCCATCCCGATCACCCGTTGGCGATTGAAACCTGACAGCTTGTAGGCGGCCTGCACCATCGCGTCCAGCGGATTCGAAACCACAATCAAAATAGATTCGGGTGAGTACGCCACTACATTTGCGATCACATCAGACATGATCTTGAAATTGGTGTGCAGCAGGTCGTCGCGGCTCATGCCAGGTTTGCGGGGAAGGCCGGCCGTGATGATCACGATGTCACTGTTGGCTGTGTCGGCGTAGTCGTTCGAGCCCGTGATATGAACGTCGGATCGTTCGATAGGCAACGCCTGCAGCAGGTCAAGCGCTTTGCCCTGCGGCACGCCCTCCACCACATCGATTAGCACAACATCGGCTAACTCTTTGGCCATGATCCAGTGAGCAGCCGTCGAGCCCACATTGCCCGCGCCGATAATACTGATCTTCTTGCGCATTACTTTCCTCCTCGGGGAATCTTGCCGTTACATATTTTCAATGATTCTTGTAGCAAACTCGCTAGTGCCGACCTTCGTTGCGCCAGCCGTCTGCCGCTCAAAATCATAAGTAACAAACTTTTGCAGAATCGTCTTTTCCAGCGACGCCTCTATCAGCTTGGCAGCTTCCTTCCAGCCAATGAAATCCAGCAACATCACGCCAGAAAGAATCACCGAGCCCGGATTGATCACATCCTTGTCCGCATACTTCGGCGCGGTTCCATGCGTAGCCTCAAAAACCGCATATCCATCGCCGATATTGGCGCCCGGAGCAATGCCCAGCCCGCCCACCTGCGCCGCCGCCGCGTCGGAAATATAGTCGCCGTTGAGGTTGGTTGTCGCCAGCACGCTATAGTCCTCCGGACGAATGATGATCTGCTGAAAGATGGAGTCGGCAATGCGGTCGTTGATCAGCACCTTCGATTTCCACGCACCGTTGCCGTGCGTCTTCCCGATAGAGTCCAGCACGCCCTTGACTTCCGCATAAACCCCATCGCGGAAGGCCGGCGATCCAAACTCCAATCCCGGTTCGATCAGCGCAGCATTTTCTTCAATGGTTAGTCCGGGGTTGGCGTCTTTGTTACCCAGAATCCAACTCTCACGCTCGGTGACCGTCTCGGCGCGGAACTCCTGAACCGCGACCTCGTAGCCCCACTCGCGGAACGCCCCCTCGGTGAACTTCTGGATATTGCCCTTGTGCACCAGCGTGACAGTCTTGCGGCCTTGCTCCAGTGCCGCGCGGATCGCGTACCGCACCAGCCGCTTCGAGCCAAAGATCGAAATCGGCTTGATTCCCACGCCCGAGTCTGCGCGCACGCTTTTCTTGGTCTTGGCCAGCAGGTCGTTATTCAAAAAGTCAATCAGCCGCGCCGCGTCCGCCGAGCCTTCTTTGAATTCGATGCCCGCGTACACGTCTTCCGTGTTTTCGCGGAAGATGACGATATCGACTTTCTCCGGATGCTTCACCGGGCTAGGCACGCCCTGGTAATACTTCACCGGCCGCACGCAGGCGTAAAGGTCAAGCAGTTGCCGCAGCGCCACGTTCAGCGAACGTATGCCGCCGCCCACCGGCGTTGTCAGCGGTCCTTTGATGGAAACCCTCAGGTCGCGCGCGGCAGCCACCGAGTCGTCTGGCAGCCATGCTCCAAACTGACGAAAGGCTTTTTCTCCGGCATAAATCTCAAACCAGCGAATCGCCCGCTTGCCGCCGTAGGTTTTCTCGACCGCTGCGTCGAAGACCCGCTGCGAGGCCTTCCAGATGTCGCGTCCCGTGCCGTCGCCCTCGATAAAAGGAATGATCGGATGATCGGGCACCTTCATGTGCCCATTGCTGTATTCAATCGCCTGGCCGTCTGCCGGCAATTTCAGTCCGTTATAGGTAGCTTGCATCAGTTTTTGAATGACCCCTTCCCCAGTATGGTTAGAGCAAGAGGCTACCACCTTGGATTCAAGGATTGCAATGGTGAGCCGCAGAATCACAGGCAATGCGGTTTGGCTGCTGAGACCAAATGGCCGAGTGCCCATTCAGAAGGCATGTGCAGTTCCTAAATATCGAATTTGGCTCGGCAGGTGGCCCGTTCATCAGACCTGAAGAATCATCCAGAGCCTCAAAAGCTGTGCCCCGTTCATCGCGCTGTTTGCGATGAGCGGGCGGGTGGCACTGTTCTTTGACGGGTGGCCCGTTCATCAGACCTGAAGAATCATCCCGAGCATACAAAAGCTGTGCCCTGTTCATCGCGCTGTTTGCGATGAGCGGGCGGGCGGCTTGCATCGTGACATGGAGGTGCAGGAACCATGATCCTTCACTGTGGAAACTGAAAACTGAGAACTGTGAACTGGCCATTGTTCTTTGACGGGTGGCCCGTTCATTAGACCTGAAGAATCATCCCGAGCATCGAAAAGCTGTGCCCTGTTCATCGCGCTGTTTGCGATGAGAGGGCGGGTGGCTTGCATCGTGACATGGAGGTGTAGGAACCATGATCCTTCACTGTGAAAACTGAGAACTGAAAACTGAGAACTGAGAACTGAGAACTGGCCACTGTTCTTTGCAGATATTTATCACTCGTTCGTGCATACTCATCGTAGAGAAAGGATTGGCGATGGAAGGGAAATCCCAGCAGCAAAAGCAGGGTGCGGTGCGCTCGCTGTCGATCTTCACCTTCCCGATCCCTGATCCCCACTCACAAGCTACCGATCATCAACCACTGTTCACGGACCGCCGGGCATCGATCCCTGTAAATGCCCTCCGCTGCTGTGACCCCACCCCCCCTATGCTTTTCCGGCCGCTTTCCGTCGCGAGATTCGGCATAAAGCATTGAGTATCAATCAGATAGTTTTTCTTGCTGTTGATTAAACAGTAACCGAAAGGCTCGAAAAACGACCATTTTTCACCAAAAACTGCCCGTTTTGAGGCAAAAAGGGCTTCATTTTCGCTTCTTTTGCGCGGCACGCTTCCACCTCTTGACAAAACTTCAGCTCCGGAGCCTGGGATTCTAAGAACCTAAAAGTGCGAAGAGCGAGCCATTGGCCCCACCGCAGTCGAATGACCTGCTGTTGCTTTTTAATTCTCAACCAGTTAATAACTTGCCGCCCTCACTTCTTCGCCTTCTCCTCGTGATATTCCATCTCAGTATTAATAGCCCAGATGTTGTCCTTGCTAGTAACTCCATTGACAATGTTTTCAACGGCAGTCATAGCGGTCAGCATCGAGTGGTCCTGATTGTTGTATTTATGCATTCCGTTGCGGCCCACCAGAAAGAGGTTCTCAAAGCCATCGAGGTAATTGCGGATTACATCGAAGCGGTCATAACTTCCAAAATATGCCGGATAAGTCTTCGGAACGTGAACCACGTGCGAATCTTCCACATCCTCTGCCTTGAGAATCCCGATCTTGGCAATTTCGGCCACAGCGAACTTCGACATCTCCTCGTCGGATAGCTTCCACAGCGGGTCGGTATCGTTGCAGAAATACTCCAGACCAATCCAAACCTTATCTTGAGAACTAATCAGCCACGGGCTCCAGTTATTGAAGATTTGCAATCGGCCAACAATCACGTCGGGCTCTTGAATATAAATCCAATTGTCCTTGAGCGGCGAGCCGTCCTTCTCTGTTACAGAGAGCTTGCTCGCGAGCAGGCCAACGGTAATGAAATCGCGATACATGAGCCCTTCGCTTACTTCACTTACCTCGGTTGGAACCGGCGTGGAGATAGCTCGCACCAAGTCGCGCACGGGCATGGTCGAGAAAAAATAATCCCCCGCATAAGTAGCTCGTTCTCCAGCACCGTTGATGCCCTCGACTGAAACCACCTTGTTCTCGTTTACATGAATTCGATCGACCTGGATGCCGAAATGAATTTCACCGCCGCCCTTCTTCACCAGTTCAGCCGCATGTTCCCATAGCTGGCCAGGGCCTAACTTGGGATAAAGAAATTTCTCGATCAGCGAAGTCTCAGTCGTTTTCTGAGCGATGCCGCCAGGCTCTTTCCGGCCGAAGGTCTTCTTGAGAAAATGAGTGACCACGCCCTTCAATGAGAGTCCTTTAATCCGCTGCGCGCCCCATTCAGCGCTGATCTCATTGCAAGAAACGCCCCAAACCTTTTCCGTATACGACTTGAAGAACGTGAGATAAAGCTGCTTGCCGAAGCGGTTGATAATGAAATCCTCAAGAGACTTCTCTTCGCGCTGAGGAAGCAGCGCCGAGCGCATGTAACTTACACCGCAACGAATCGTGCGAACCAGGCCCATGTTCCTGAAGGTCGCCGCAGTCAGGCTGATGGGATAGTCAAAAAAGCGGCGCAAAAAATAGATGCGGCTCTTGCGTTGACGGACCAGCATGACCAGGTCTTCCGTCTGCGGATCGTGCGCCACGCCAGCCGCTGGAAGTTCGCGCTGCTGGCCCTGATAATGCAACTCCCCAGCCCCGCCTGAGCCGTCCTCGACCGGCATCAGATCGAGCCACCACCGCATCACGCGGTCCGACTTCGAGAAGAAGCGATGGCCGCCAATATCCATGCGGTTACCCTTGTGCCGAACAGTCCGCGAAATGCCGCCGATCTCCTGGCTGGCTTCAAGCAGAATGGGCTTGATGCCCGAGCGCCGCTGGAGTTCGATTGCGGCGGTCAACCCGGCTGGGCCCGCTCCGATGATGATTGCAGTGCCTTGCTTCATGAGCTGTCTCGTTCCCTGCGATCGCGGTTCCAGGGCCATAATTGCCAGTCGATCAGCAGCGGTTTCCCTGAAGGAATCCTATCAACAGCGGGTCCGTCGTGGAGGTGTAGCATCGATTTCAGTTTGCGGGGCATTTCGCTCATCGGCGGCGAATGAGCCTCTCGCTTCGTTAATTAAAGATAAAATCGCGCATAATCTGTTTCAACCCGCTCAGATGCGTTAAACTCATGCGGGAACGTTGTGTTCGATTGCCGATTTTCAAACCCACGGAGGATACATAGAAATTGGGAAAAAGCATGGTCCCGAAGAAGTTGTTTTTCACCAAAGGCGTAGGTAAACACAAGGAGCGTTTGACCTCCTTTGAGCTGGCGCTTCGGGATGCGGGAATCGCCTCGCAGAATTTGGTGCGCGTCTCTTCCATCTTTCCGCCGCACTGCAAAATGATCACGCGCAAAGAAGGCCTTACCTACCTCAGTCCTGGCGAGGTAGTTTTTTCGGTCATCGCTGAGAACTCCACGCGCGAGCCGCATCGGCTGCTGGTTTCCAGCATCGGCGTGGCCATTCCCGCGGACAAAAACACCTACGGCTACCTGAGCGAGCATCATAGCTTTGGCGAGACCGAGGAGCAGGCCGGAGAATACGCCGAAGAACTGGCCGCCGAGATGCTGGCCACCACCCTCGATGTGGATTTCGATCCGGACAAGAGCTGGGACGAGAAGAAGGAGATTTATCGCATCTCCAACAAAATCGTTCGTACCAGCAACGTGACGCAGTCGGCCATGGGTGACAAGCGCGGACTGTGGACCACCACGATTGCCGCAGCCGTCCTGATTCTGCAAGAGTAGGGATTGTGTTCAGCACCCCTTTGAGGCCAATCCCGCTCGACCGGTAGGCCATGCTGCATCGCAGAGGACAAACAATGCCCATCTCCCTCAAATACAATGTCGGCCTTGTGCAGATGCGCATGGAGGCGGACCCAGAAGCCAACTTCGCCGCCGCGGTGCGTCACATCCACGAGGCGGCGCGGCTGGGCGCCAATATCGTCTGCCTGCCTGAGCTATTCCGTACGCAGTACTTCTGCCAGCGGGAAGATCTGCGCCTCTTCGATCTTGCCGAACCAATTCCCGGGCCCTCCACGGTCCGCCTCTCCGAGGTGGCTCGTGAGGCGCGCGTCGCCATCATCGCATCGCTCTTTGAACGTCGTGCGCCAGGGCTTTATCACAATACCGCCGTCACCTTGAACGCCGATGGTTCCTTAGCGGGCGTCTATCGCAAAATGCATATTCCCGACGATCCGCTCTACTACGAAAAATATTATTTCGCTCCGGGCGATCGTGGCTTTCAGGCCGTAGATACAGCTTTTGGCCGCGTGGGCACGCTGGTTTGCTGGGATCAGTGGTATCCCGAAGCCGCGCGGCTCACCGCTCTCCAAGGCGCTGAGGTGCTTTTCTATCCCACGGCCATCGGCTGGCATCCCGCCGAGAAAGTCGAGTTCGGCGCGGCGCAAGTCGAGGCATGGCAAACCATTCAGCGCTCCCACGCTATCGCCAATGGCGTCTATGTGGCCGGCGTGAATCGTGTTGGTGTCGAACATGGAGACATTCTGGGCAATCGTGCCGAAGGGCAGGGAATCGAATTCTGGGGCGGCAGCTTTCTGGCTGATCCCTTCGGCCGCATCATCGCCAAGGGCTCGCACGACAAGGAAGAGATTCTGGTTGGCGAGATCGACCTCGGGCTAATCGAAGAGACACGCCGCAACTGGCCCTTCCTGCGCGATCGCCGCATCGACGCCTATGCGCCCATCACTCAGAGGTATCTCGATCCGGTAAATTCGTGGTCGGCGGACGGAGATACAAAATAGCGATGTCCTTACGCTCCGCAGCAACTCCGCGTGAATTAGGTTACAGCATGCCCGCCGAGTGGGAAACGCACGAGGCCACATGGCTTGCGTGGCCCCACAATCCAGACGACTGGCCGGGCAAGTTTCAGGCCATCCCTTGGCTTTATGCGGAGATCGTGCGCCTGCTAGCCGCGCATGAGTTCGTGCATATCCTGGTCGAGGATGCGAAATCCGAACAGCGCGCAGCAGGAATTCTAGAGCGCGCAGGCGCGAATCTCGACCAGGTAAGTTTTCATCTCTGGCCCACCAATCGCAGTTGGACGCGCGACTCTGGTCCGATCTTCGTGCGCAACGCCGAGGGCCAGGTCGCCATCACAAACTGGCGCTTCAACGCATGGGCCAAATACACCGACTGGCCGCTTGACGATCAGGTGCCTGGCCGGGTGGCAGAGTTGCTGCGCCTTCCAGAATGGCAGCCGACCGTCGAGTTAGAAGATGGTAGCGCACGCCGCCTGGTACTTGAAGGCGGCTCCATCGACACCAATGGGGCGGGCATCCTGCTCACCACCGAGGAGTGCCTGCTTAGCGATGTGCAGCAGCGCAATCCCGGCGTCAGCTGCTCTCAATTGGAGCAGGCTTTTCACGGTTTTCTCGGCATTGATCAGGTCGTCTGGCTCAATTGCGGCATCGCAGGCGACGATACCCATGGCCACGTCGACGATATCGCCCGCTTCGTTGCGCCGGCGACAATTGTAACTGCCGTAGAGCCGGACACCGCCGACCCGAACCACGCGCCGCTTGCCGAAAATCGAGCGCGTCTCAAGGCTGCCCGTACCCTCGACGGCAAGCAGTTCGAGATCGTCGAGTTACCCATGCCGCGCCCTGTCATTTTCCGCGGCCAGCGCCTTCCAGCTAGTTACGCGAACTTCTATGTTGCCAATGAACTGGTGCTGGTTCCCACCTTCCACGATCCCAATGACCGCGTTGCTCTTAACACTCTGGCAGCGGTATTCCCCACCCGCGAAGTCATCGGTATCCACTCGGTTGACCTCGTCTGGGGCCTGGGTACGCTGCATTGCATGACTCAGCAGCAGCCGGCGGCGCTGGGGTTTTAGAGCGGCTGACCTGATGGGTGCCCCACCCTCGCCGCGTACTTGTTTTTGCGGCTAGGGTGGGATGGTAGGAGAATTGAATTCATGATCGACGATCAACAAGCCATGCAGGCCGCCCTTGATGAAGCTCGCCTGGGCGCTGAGGCGGGCGAGGTGCCGATTGGCGCTGTCGTCGTGCACCAAGGCGCAATCATCGCGCGCGGGCAGAATCGTGTGCTGCGTTCGCTCGACCCCACGGCCCACGCAGAGATTGTGGCTTTACGCGCGGCGGCCGTCGCGCTCGGTAACTACCGGCTGCTCGACTGCATGCTCTATGTCACTCTGGAGCCCTGCGCCATGTGCGCCGGAGCCATGATTCATGCGCGGCTTGCCCGACTGGTCTTTGCCGCCACCGATCCCAAGGCGGGAGCTGCGGGCTCGGTGCTCTCGGTGCTCAATCATCCCCAACTCAACCATCAAATGGCAGTGGAGCAGGGAATTTTGGCCGATCAATCGGCCGACTTGCTCAGAAGTTTCTTCCGCGAGCGGCGTTAGAGGTAAAATCACCGCATGACGGTGCTGTTCTATGCGGTTTCGTGGTGCGGAGATTGCCGAGCCGCCCGCAAGTTTCTCGACTCCCACGGCGTCGAGTACACCGAGATCGACATTGACAAGAATCGCGATGCCTCGGCTGAGCTGGTGCGCCAGGTCGGCAAGCGCGCCATTCCGCAACTGGTCATTGACGGCGAGTGGTTCCAGCCCTATAAGCCCGGCCGCGGCCTGCTTCTCGATGAGTTGCACCAGAAGCTGGGGATTCCTCGCGAGTAAGGTTCCTTCCCTCGTACAATAGAGAGTTGCAGCAGGGCCACGGAATGTGGCTCTGGCAAGGAGCCTGCTTTGATCGACCGCTACACCCGCCCCGCGATGGGCCGCATCTGGACCGAAGAGAATAAGTACCGCTGCTGGCTTCAAGTCGAGTCGGCGGCGAGCACCGTGCTGGCCGAAGACGGCGTAATTCCCGCTGACGCCGCCGAGGCCATCGCCACCAAGGCCAGCTTTTCCGTCGCCCGGATTCAGGAGATCGAAGCGGAGGTGAAGCACGACGTCATCGCTTTCACCACCGCAGTGGCTGAGACTCTAAAAGATCAAGGCCTCGACGACCAGTCCCGCTGGCTGCACTATGGGCTCACGTCAAATGACATTGTTGATACCGCCCAGGCTTTGCAAATCAAGGAAGCATCCGCGATCCTTCGCGTGGGCCTCGTCGACATGCTGGCCGTGCTCAAGCGCCGCGCCGTCGAGTTCAAGCACACACCCACCATAGGCCGCACGCACGGCATTCATGCCGAGCCGACCACCTTCGGACTCAAGCTGCTCAACTGGTTCGCCGAGATGGAGCGCAACTTGATTCGTTTTGACGCGGCGGCCGAAGACATGCGCGTCGGCAAGCTTTCGGGCGCCGTGGGAACTTTTGGCCATTTGAAGCCAGAACACGAAGAGCGCATCTGCGCGCGCCTCGGCCTCAAGCCAGCGCCTGTGGCTACGCAGGTCATCCAGCGCGACCGGCACGCGGCCTACATTTCGACACTCGCCATCGTCGCCAGCACGCTCGATAAAATCGCTGTCGAGGTTCGCCATCTGCAACGCACCGAGGTGCGCGAGGCGCAGGAGTATTTCAGCGAAAAGCAGAAGGGTTCATCGGCCATGCCGCACAAAAAGAATCCCATCACTTCAGAACAGATCAGCGGCCTGGCGCGTGTTCTTCGCGGCAACGCGCAAGCGGCCTTTGAGAATATCGCTCTATGGCACGAGCGGGATATTTCGCACTCGTCGGTTGAGCGCGTTATTTTCCCCGACTCGACGATTCTGGTGGACTATCTGCTGGCCAAGACCACGGACCTGATCGATCGCCTGCTCGTTTATCCCGAGAGGATGAAGAAGAACCTCGAAAGCACAGGCGGCTTGATCTTCAGCGGCCAGTTGCTGCTCGATCTCTCTGAGGCCGGAATGATGCGCGAAGATGCTTATCGGCTGGTGCAATCGCACGCCATGCGCGCGTGGAAAGAAGACTTGATCTTCCGTGACGAAGTTGCCAAAGATGCGGCGATTCATGCGCTGCTAACCAAGGAAAAACTGGCAAAAACCTTCGATTATACGCGTCAATTAGGCAATGTAGACGCTATTTTCAGGCGCGTTTTGGGATGATTTTTCATGCCGAATGGGAGATCATTTGATGATTCTAAACGTTTTAAGGCGTCACAATTCGACAGTTTCACAAAAATAGGGGGGTGGGGGGGTGGGGGTACCCCCCAGTTTTCAGTTGCCCGTTGTCAGTTTTCATCAAAAGCGCGCGCCTTTGGTCATGGTTCATTCTTTGATTGTGCGCTACATGGGGGCAATGATCTGCAATGGATTTTGCGAAGCCCTATTCTTTGTTGCCAGGGCGTCGGAGTCAAAAGTTGGGGCACTTGAACATCTGAATGCAGTCTTCAGCGGGGCGTGGGACGGGTAGAGAAGATGAGCAAGCTGGAAGATGAAGATTACGCGCGGGTGATGGAAGTCATTCGCCATGCGGTCGAGGCGGACGAGCAGAACGACTCGGTCTTTGCGACGCTGATCATGACGGCTGTGGTTGAAGAGTTTCCGGAGCTTGCGATTGGCCACAGCTACCTCGGTTGGATTTTGTCGCGCAGCGCCCGGTATCGCGAGGCGATCGAGCATGGCCGCGTGGCGATTCAGTTGTCGCCAACGTCGGAGCGGGTTTCGCTGCTGCTTTTTCGTGTCCTGCTGGCCGCGGGCGAACGCGATCTGGCATTCGAGGAGATGAAGCGCTTTCTGGCAGTCGGGCGATCCGAAGAATACTCGAAAATGCTGGCGGAGTGGAAGGAAATCACCGACGAAGTTCAATAAGGCGGCACAAATCTAGGCGGCGATCTTCTGGCGCAGCAGTTTTCTCGCTGACCAGGCAATCCCAATGAAACTCAGCAGGACGCAGAGATAGGCGAAAACATCGTCGTGGGCGGTGTAGAAGGTAATGTCGCTGCGGAAGCCGTAGTTGGCGGGTAGTGCGTCTACCGCGTGGCGGGGAATGCTCTGGCGGACGCGGCCGTAGGGGTCGATGACTGCGGTTACGCCGTTGTTGGTGTCGCGCAGAATCCAGCGGCGGTTTTCGATGGCCCTCATACGCGCCATATTCAGGTGCTGCCAGGGAGCACTGGTGTCGCCGTACCAGCCGTCGTCACTGATGTTGACCAGCACTTCCGCGCCGAGCTGAGCGAACTCCCGCACCTCGTCGGCGAAAACGGCCTCGTAGCAGATGAAAACGCCATAGCTGTGACCATTAAGGCGGAAGACTTTATGCGCGTCGCCACGCGAGAAGGTGGAAACCTGGCCGGTGAGTTTGTGGGCAAAGAAGAGCAGATGCTGAAAAGGGATGTACTCGCCGAAGGGGACAAGGTGGATCTTGTCGTAGCGGCCCACGCGCGCGCCGTCCGCGCCGACAATCAGCGCGGAGTTATATGTGTGCCAGGTCTGCTCTTCCGCCGAGAAATCTTCGCCGAGAGTGCCCACCACCAGCGGCGTCTGCTCTTGGCGAGCGATGCCTACCAACGCCTGCTGGAAGCGGGCATCCGCTTCAACGAAAGGCGCGGGCGACTCTGGCCATACGATCAAATCAGGATGCGTGGCGTAAGGCGGGCAGACGACTTCGCCTTGCGGCGCACCGGTCTGCGGGATTCCGGCGATGTAGGTTTTGCACTGCTCGTCGGCCAGGCGTTTGAAGTCGGCAATGTGGCTCTCCCATTGGCCGGGGCGCGCCCATCGGTTGTCGCCGGCTACGTCGAGATTGGGCTGAACTAGGACTGCGGTAGCTGTGGGGGCGGGTTTGGGCGGCGACGCGTGAAATCCGCCTGCCACGAATCCGAAAAAGCACATGCCTAAAGCCCTGACTTTGCCGCTGAGGAGAACATGCAACCTCCATCCGGGCTGCCCAGGCGAGAGCGCCTGCGTCGGGAGCGCGAATACGTCCGTAATCAGAGCATTCGCCGCCATCAGCACAAAGCTAATGCCGTAAACGCCGGTCCAGGGCGCTAGCTGGTTCAAAATTCCATTGTCAACCTGCGAGTAGCCGAGCTGATCCCATGGAAAACTAGTGATGCGGGCGGCAGCCAACTCCATGGCAACCCACAAAAATGGCGCGGCGACCAGCGCCAGCCGAGTGCTGCCTGTGGCCTTGCGGACCAGAACAAGAGCGAAGCCGAAGAGACCGAAGTAGAGGCCCAGGTAGAGACTGAAGGCCACGAGCAGCAGCGTCGGCGCTCCCAGCGGCATGTCGCCGTATTGACCCATCACATCGCGGACCCAATAGCAGTTTCCTCCGTACCAGAGGATGCCGCAGAGGTAGCCGAGCAGAAAGCCGCGGCGCAGGGGGCGAGGACGGCCCGTGCAGGCCGGCGAGAGAAGCGCCCAGAGCAGCGGGATCAGCGCGAACCATGCAAAAATGCTCCGCCAGGCCGGCAACGGTCCGGCCAACGGAAACGGCAACTCCAGCAAGCCGGCGGAAAGACCGGCCGCGGCCCACAACTTCCAGGCTCCTGACTTCCAAAGCGTACACTGCATCCTGCGCCGAGTGTACCGCATCCGGCGCAACCAACGATAAATCGCTCAGGACTGGCGGGAAACACGCTACAATCTGGATATGGTCTTGGGCATCTTTGCAATGCGAGTGCTGGAAGTGATGTTTTTTGTCGGCCTTGTTGGGTCTGCCGTGGTGGTGCTGATCAGCTTTGTCGAAGACGGCAAGGAACTCTTCGGCAAAGATGAGCCGCCTGAAACCCGCGCTTGATGGGCCTCGCTTGCATGCCGCCCTTAATTTAATTGACTCCGCCGTAATTCGGAAATAAACTTATCGCAGGGCGTTTGCAGATTTTTCGCCTTTTCAATCCTGGAAAGCCGGCCATTCCGCCGGCACAATCGCGATGGCATCTACACGAACGACCGTAGCCCCTCCTTCCGACCGTGTGCGGCTGATCGTTGCATCTTCTGTGATGCTGACGTTCATCTCCTTCTGGCGCGCGGCTGCCATTGTTCTATGCGATCTTGGCTCATCGGCGTTCTATGCCGGGGGCATTTCTGAGCAAGCAGTGGGGGCGGCTGCGCCATGGTTCATCCTCGGCATCATGCTGTTCAGCTTCGCGGTGCGGGCTGTCTACGTCGAAAGCTGTTCGATGTTTACCCGCGGCGGCGTATACCGCGTTGTGAAGGAAGCCCTCGGCGGCACCTTTGCCAAGCTGAGCGTCTCTGCCCTGATGTTCGACTACATCCTGACCGGACCAATATCCGGCGTTTCTGCCGGACAATACATTACAGGCTTGATGAACGAGTTGCTGGTGGTGGCCAACACCAGCCACTGGCTTCCGCCGGCTCTGTTGGACGCGCATCACAATCCCTTCCAGTTCAACATGAATTACACTTCCGCGGTTTTCGCGGCGGCGGTCACCATTTATTACTGGTGGCAAAACATCATGGGCATTGAGGAATCCAGCGGCAAGGCTCTCAGGGTTATGCAGATCACGACGATTATGGTGGTGATTCTGTTTTTATGGGGCGTCTTCTCGGTCTTCGTGCGCGGCTCCCATCTGCCTCCTGCTCCGGTTGTTTCGAACCTGCATTTCAGCGACGATGCATTGGGCTTTCTCAAGGGAACGAGGCTGGTACCGATCTTCGGCCTCTTCGGTATTCTGATGGCATTTGGCCACTCTCTGCTTGCGATGAGCGGCGAAGAGAGCCTGGCCCAGGTCAACCGCGAGATCGAGCATCCCAAGCTCAAGAATCTGAAGCGCGCGGCGATTGTCATCGCCATCTATAGCCTGATCTTCACCGGCGGCGCCACCATTCTGGCTTCCATGCTGATTCCCACATGGGAGCGGACGCATATTTACCAGGACAACCTGATTGCCGGCTTGGCCATGTACATGGTGGGACCGATGTTCTGGCGCATTGCCTTCCGCATTTTCGTCGTGCTGGTCGGCTTCCTGATTCTTTCCGGAGCGATCAATACTTCGATGATCGGGTCGACTGGCGTGCTGATGCGCGTGGCCGAGGATGGCGTACTCACCGACTGGTTCCGCAAGCCGCACAAGAAATTTGGCACCAGCCATCGCATCGTGAATCTTGTCTTCGCCCTGCAGATGATTACGATCATCGCGACCCGAGGAAACATCATCACCCTGGGCGAGGCTTACGCCTTCGGCGTCATCTGGTCATTCACATTCAATAGTCTAGCCATGCTGGTGCTGCGCTGGAAGTACCACGGCGAGCGCGGCTGGAAGGTTCCACCGAACATCCGCATCGGCAAAACGGAAATCCCTGTCGGTCTGATTTCGGTATTTCTGGTTCTGCTCTCGGTGGCTATCGTCAACCTGTTCACCAAATCGGTGGCCACGGTCAGCGGCATCCTGTTTGCTGCGGCGTTCTTCATTATCTTTACCGTGTCGGAACGTGCCAACCTCCGCAAACATGCCTTGGCTGCGCGGCAGATGAAGGATCAGTTCCAGCTTGAGCATCAGGACACGATCAACCGTGAATCGGCGGCCATACGCCCGGGCGGCGTGATGGTGACCATGCACGATGCCGACAATCCCTTCGCGCTCAAGTGGACATTGGCCCACACCAGCACCGAAGACCAGGATGTGGTGGTGCTGAATGTGCGCATGATGGGTGTGGGCGGACCGGAGTATCTGAGCGCTGTCGACCAAAGCTTCAGCGAGCACGAGCAGATGATCTTTACCAAGGCCATCTCTGTTGCCGAAAGCTTTGGCAAGAAGGTTTCTCTGCTGCTGGTTCCGGCCGGAGATGTATTCGCCGCGCTGGTGCAGGGCGCAAATTCGCTCGAGATGGATTCAGTGGTCTCCGGCGTATCGAGCACCATGACCGCTGAAGATCAGGCCTTCCACATGGGCCAGGCCTGGGAGGCGCTGCCTCAGCCCAAGCGGCAGTTCAACTTTTATGTCATCAGCCCCAACGGGCAAACCAAGGTCTTTTTCATTGGGCCGCACGCACCCGCACTGAGTCCGGACGACGTGCAACTGGTGCATCGCTTATGGGTGAATATGCGCCGCGACCCCTCGATGCAAGATTTGCACCACAGCGACATCATCACCTATGCCCTGACCCATCTGGCTGGCCAGTATGCCCGCGAAAAGCAGGATATCCTGCGCGACCTGCGCAACTATCGCGCCGCTGAAACGCCCGCGAGCGTGCGTCTGGGCGGGCAGGGTATCTCTGGTAACACGACTTTGCCGGGCCTGCCGGGCCGTTCACCCAAGCCGCCGCATTATCTCTAGCGTCATTGAATCCATAGTGCCGATTGCAAAATCCAAAGACGGGTGCAATTAGCGCCATCGCTGCAGAAAACCGCGACCGGGCGCTAGGCCGGAGATTGATCTCTGGCATGAAGTAAATGAAGCCAGCGAGCCTTCGGCCCCACTCCAGGTTGCACAGGTGTTTGCAGATGATTTGCATCCGTTGAGGCACAATAAAGAGATCGAGGTTGAGTGGGAATTTTCAGGGGAAGAAAGGTACCCCCCCACCCCCCCTATATTTATTTCACAAACCTTGCAGGTAATTATCTAATCAACAATAAAGCCGCTTGCAAGCTTCAAAGGAAAGCGAAAAAGCGTCAGGCTGCGACTTTTTCCATCCCATAAGTGCTTTGAAATGAGCGGTAATTACCCTTTGCGATTCGCAATTCCGTAAGAGCAATTTTGCAACTGGCTCAAATTAGATGAAATCTCCGGGCATCCAGGTAACCACCTGAACACTGTCACCGACCATTGCGGCCAACGCTTGCGGCGTTCCCGTCAGCGGCGGGAAGGTTCCAAAGTGGATGGGAAGAACGATCTTCGGCTTGAGCAGGCGCACGGCCATCGCTGCTTCTTTGGGGGCCATGGTGAAGTGTCCGCCGATGGGAAGCATTGCGACTACGGGGTGGTATAGCTCGTGAATCAGTTTCATATCTCCGAAGACGGCGGTGTCGCCGGCGTGGTAAAGAACCGGACCATCCGCAATGGTCAAAACATATCCTGCCGCAACACCCACATAGTGTGAGCCGGCTTCATCCTGTGCCGCGGACGAGTGCTTGGCCTCGACCATGGTGGCCGCCACATCATCCAGTTGCACGGTGCCGCCCAGGTTCATCCCAATGGTATGAGCCACGTCCTTGTCAGCGAGATAGGCTGCCAGTTCATAAATGGCCACCACGGTGGAGTCGTGCATGGCAGCCACGGGCACAACGTCGGAGATATGATCTCCATGGCCGTGAGTGGCGAGAATGTAGTGAATCTTTTCCGGCAGCACAAAATCTTTGGGGTACTTGGGATTCTGTGTAATAAACGGGTCGATCAGGATGTTTGTTCCCTTGGCGGTTTGAATCAAGACGGTGGCGTGTCCCAGCCACGTTATGCGCGTTCCTAGAAGGATTTTTGCCTCATTGGCGGAGAGCTGAATACCAGCAGTCATCGCACCTGTTCCTCCTTGGCTTTCCACTTTAGCATTCTCTGCTCCGTAGCTCAATGCCGACCGGAGCATGGAGTTAGCGGCGCGGAGATAAGTATGATTCTTTGGAAACACGCGGTGTTGCTTGGATTTTTCGGTGTCACACTAGCGTGTGATGATGACTTCGGAGACGCCGTCTTTGGCCAAAAACTGGCGGTAACCGGACCATGCGGTAAATAGCCGCTCGATGCTGCGGTTGGTAAATGCGCGCTGTATGGGAAATGGCTGGGCCATCTGTATATCGACGTCGTCACCATCGGTAAGGTGAAAACGGCAGTGAGCTGTCTCCTCGCCCTGGGTTCGGGTATGGAAGAAGGCCAGGATCTGCCCATCGAGATTCATCGATTGATAGAGGCGATCAACGACGGGCACAACCAGGGGTTCAGGGAGATAGTCGAGTGTCGTCCATAACAAAACCACGTCAAACATGCGGCCTGAAAAATCGAGCGCGTGAGAGAGAAAGCCCTCGACATCCCAGATCGGGTTGCCATCTTCGTCGACGCCAGTCTGCCAGTCGCCTGTGCAGGCATCGGTCACCACATCGGCCATGAAAACACTATGGCCCAGGCCGGTCAGGTAGTTGATGTTGGTGGGAGAGGTATAGCCAACGTCAATTGCGCGCAGGCCGGGCTCCGCCTGAAGTCGCCGGCGCAGAGCCGCCCAGGCGCCGGAATGACGCGGCACTCTCGGTCCCGTCGGACCCTGAATAGAAGCGGCAGAACCGCTTTCCTCTTTTTTGGCGAACCAACGGTTAAGCAAACAGAAATTCCCTCGTGCTCCGGCAAGTGGCAAACGGCCTGGCCGGCGCGCAGCTGATCGTCAAAAGGAGCCCCCGGCCTGCGATGCACTTGCGCCATTCGGACCCTTGGAAACGGCCTGCGTCAGGTCCACTTTGCCGCGAAAGACCGCATTGTCTTCTACCGCCAGCCGAAGGGCGCTGATGTCGCCCAGCACCTGGCAGCCGGAGCGCAACTCGACGCGCCCGCTGGCAACCAGATTGCCCTCGACCTGCCCCTGGACCAGAATGTCTTTGGCGGAGAGGTTGGCGGCAACATTTGCATTGGGGCCGATCGTCAACCGAGCCTCCGAGAGGTTCACGGTTCCCTCCACTCGCCCATCCACAATCAAATCTTCATTACCCTTGACTTCGCCGAGAATCACGATGGTCTTGCCGATGCGCGCTGGAATATTTTCAATTGCCATGATGTAGTTCCTCCCGGAGCCTTCCTTCAAGCGTACACGAGAAGTATGCGACAAAATGCCTGACAGTCGCTCTCGGGTGCCGCTTGGGCGCAAGACGGTCTGCTTGAGTCCGTAAGAGTTCTCGCCTTGCAATTGGCCCTTCCCGAACTATACGCAACCGGGGCACATTGCTTCAATCCAGACGTCTCAAAGGGAATCTCCGCGTCTAACAACAATGAACGATCTGGGACGGCCATACCCGCTAAACTGGAGATTATGCGCAGATTTATGCCGCTTTTTCTGCTGTTGACCTCCTTGTCCCCTGGCCAACCAGCACCCACACTCTCGCCGGTTCAGGCCCAGGCGCTGGTTGAGCGAGCGCTGGCCACCGAATCGCGCGCCGCTGAGGAGTTAGGCCGCCAGAGCCACCCGATGCGCTACCGGTTGCACAAGTCGAGCCCGCGAATGACCACCACCAAGGAAATTGTCGAAACACGTGACGGCGATGTGGCCCGACTGGTGCAAATCAACGACCAGCCGCTGAATCAGGTCGACGAGCAGAAGGAACAGGCGCGCCTGGATGCGCTATTGAGCGATCCCGGACTCCAGCAGCATCGCAAGCGAAGCGAGGATAACGACGCGGCGCGCGCCATGAAGGTGTTGCGCGTGTTGCCCAGCGCGTTTCTTTACCAGTTCTCTGGAACCGTCACAACGGCCATCGGGACGGTGGTGAAATTCACCTTCAAACCCAATCCGCAATTTGACCCACCCGACCTGGAAACAGGAGTGTTGACCGCCATGGCCGGCGAGATATGGATCGACGCTGCTCAGGAGCGCGTGGTGCGTCTGGCGGGCAGCCTGCAACAGAACAAGGAGCTGGGCCTGGGCATTCTGGGCGAGGTGGACAAAGGCGGCTGGGTCGAGATCGATCAGGCTGACGTGGGCGGGCATCAGTGGCGAATCGTGCATCTGCGGCTCAAGATGAACTTCCGTGTGCTCTTCAAGGCCAAGGATTCCGATTCCACGCAGGAGTATAGCGGGTTTGCTCCGCTGCCCGCAGACTTGAGCTATCGGCAGGCTATTCAGATGCTGCGAGCAGGGGGGAGCGCGGCGCCGGGCGGGCGATAGAGATTTTGATTCCGACGCAAAACGGCCTCACTCGCTTGGGTGAGGCCGTTTTGCATTGCGGAGATTCGCCTTACTTGATCTTGATGAAGATGGTGGCGAAGGTGAACAGGGTGAGAGACTCGATGAAGGCCAGGCCGAGAATCATCAGCAACTGAATGCTGGCCGTGGCTCCGGGATTGCGGGCGACCGACTCGACAGCCGAGCCGACAGCTCTGCCCTGGCCAAGACCGCAAAGGCCGGCAGCCAGCGCGATGCCGATGCCGATGCCAATAGGCGCCAGGTTGACAGGGGCGGAGCCGCCGTCGGCAAAGGCGGGAACGGCACAGCACAGAACAGCAAGCATCATCAGAACGAATTGCAGTTTACGCATTTTTCTCCAGCTTCTCTGAATTAGCCGCTAGTGGGTGGTTGAGGTTCACCGTGCTGACCCCCTCACGCTTGCGGCCTTCCGTTTGCCCGGAGCGGAAGCGTTCCCCGGCGGAATCTTTTTCAAAACAGCTATTGGCTCTTAGCTTTTAGCTCTTAGCCGATAGCTCTCAGCTATACGGTTCGTAGCTCCATGACAAAGCTGAAAGCTAACAGCTAAAAGCTGTTTTCTAGTGCTCGTGCGCCACGGCCTGGCCCAGGTAGATCATCGCCAGCAAGCAGAAGACGAGCGCCTGAACCACGGAAACGAGAATGTGCAGCCCCAAAAAGGGGAGAGTTGCGCCAATCGGGAAGAGCGAAAAAAAGACCAGCGTTACCAGATCGCCGGCATACATATTCGCCCAAAGACGGACGGTGAGCGAGAGCAGGCGAGCCACATGGGAGATGATCTCGATCAGAAAAAGCAGCGGTGCAATCTGCCACATGGGTCCGCAAAAATGCTTGAGGTAGCCGATGAGCCCCTGCTCCATCACGCCGTGAACGTTGTAGTAAACGAAGACGGCCACAGCCAGGCCCAACGGCACAAATGGCGACATGGTGGGCGCTTCGAGGCCGGGAATCAGACCGGTCAGATTGCAGATCAGCACAAACAGGAAGATGCAGGTCACAAAGGCCTGGAAGCGTTGATAGCCGTGGCCGATGCATCCCTCCGCGAGATTGCCGATCTGTTCGTTGATGATCTCGGCGAACTGTTGCGGCGTGCCCGGTTTTTCTGCCGACAGACTCAGGCGCACCAGCACAAAGAAGGCGATGAAAGCCAGCACGATAAGCAGTTCGAGCGCAAATGCCTGATTGACCTTGAGCGCAGAATGAGCGGCGTTGGCCGCGTTGGGGTCAACCCATTGAAAGGCCCTGATCTCGATGGCCATGAAGAGGCTGTTCAGCAAGCGGACGAGTATAAAAGTTTCCGGCATGAAGGCAAAATACTTTCTGATTCCGGGGCGGAGTTGGAATCCGTAGCGGGGAATCTGGTGATTCCCACGCCAAATTCCTTACTCCTTCAACATGCGGAGCCCCTCCCACATCAGCGTTGCGACCGCCAAACTCAGGCCGCAGAGGAGCGCAATTGGAGAACCCTGGAAACATCTCAGGCTACCATAAATGGCCGCTGCAAAAAAGGTCAGGCGTAACAGAAAGGAGGCGACGACCAAAATGGCACTGCGCTGGCTTTTCTGCTTCCTCATACGGGCATTGATCAGCCGGACGAGGCGCAGCCACTCGAAGATGCTGGCGGCTGAGATCAGGGCGCCTGTCAGCAGCATGGCGGCATCGCGCCAACCGGTGGCGATTAGTAGAATCAGCGCCGGGATCACGCCCAGAATCAGTGTGTTGCGGATGGCTCGCTTGAGCAGTGCCTCGAGCGATTCCTCGGTGAGGCCCAGAATGGGGTGGGATTCTTCGGTCATGGCTCGCGCTCGGAACTACCCTTCCCGGCTCCATCGCCGCTGCCATTTCCGGTTCCGGCGGAATTGGCTTTCGTAGCCAGCGCCATCCGGATCATGGAGACCAACCCAGCGACGCTGCCTAAGATGACCCCGGCAATTGTGATCCACGACTGGTGCAGGAGGTGATCCGCTAACCAGCCGGCCCCCCAGCCAACCGCAACTGCCGACGGCAGAAAAAAGGCAATTTGTCCCAACTTTTCGGCTTCGATCAGGCTGCCTAGCGCGCTCACGGGCTTGGCGTGCTGCTTGGATTCCGGAATGGGGCGGTTGAAGGGCATCCTTCGTGATTATGCACGATGGATGCCCTGGAGCGCGAAAGAAGGAGAAATCATCTCGCGGAGATGTTCATCGCGGTGTGCCGCCAGTGGCCGCGGCCCATGCAGCGAACGATATACTGGCAGTTGAACTTATGACGCGGTTCACGCAAAGGAAGTCTAACGTGTTCGATTCGGAATTTGAGCGTGGTCTCTTCGATCTGCGCAAGGCAAAACTCGACGAAATCGTAAAGCTTGGCCAGGCGGCTTATCCCAACCAGTTCTCTGCTTCGCACACCATCCCTGAAGTGCGCGCCGAGTGGGGCGAGGCAAAGGCTGAGGCTCTGGAAACTCCGCGCGTGACGGTAGCCGTGGCCGGGCGCATCATGGCCATACGCGCACAGGGCAAGGCGGGCTTTGCCACGCTGCAACAGGGCGGCCAGCGGCTGCAAATCTACGTGCGCCTGGACGCCGTGGGCGAGCAGGGCTTTGCGCTCTACAAGCTCCTGGACATGGGCGACCACATCGGCGCGTCGGGCTACCTTTTTCGCACACGCACGGGCGAGCTGACCATACACGTCGAGAAGCTGACCTTTTTGGCCAAGGCGATGCTGGCTTTGCCGGAGAAGTTTCATGGCCTGGCCGATGTTGAGCTGCGCTACAGGCAGCGCTATGTGGATCTCTTTACCAACCTTGACGCTCGCGAGGTCTTCGTCAAGCGGGCTAAAACGCTGAAGGCGCTGCGCCAGTTCTTTGACAGCCGCGGCTATCTTGAAGTCGAGACGCCGATGATGCAGCAGGTGGCTGGCGGCGCGGCGGCTAGGCCCTTCACCACGCATCACAACGCGCTCGATCTGGATTTGTTTCTGCGCATCGCGCCGGAACTTTATTTGAAGCGGCTGGTTGTTGGCGGCTTTGACCGCGTCTACGAGATCAACCGCAACTTCCGCAATGAGGGCGTGAGCACCCAGCACAATCCCGAGTTCACCATGCTGGAGTTCTATCAGGCCTATGCGAATTATCACGATCTGATGGACCTGACTGAGGAGTTGATTGCGTTTGTCGCGAAGGAAGTGAATGGAACTACGATCACTAACTTCGGTGGCGTGGAGATTGATCTGGGTAAGTGGACGCGGCTTACTATGCGTGAGGCGATTATTAAGTGGTGGCCGGAAGAAGCAGATGCACCTGTCAAAGAAGATTTCAATAATGTTGCTGCTTTATCCAGTCGTTGCTTGGCGACAAGCAATTCAATCAAGAAACATCGACAATCACTGGGCGACAATCGAGATGCAGTATTCGTCGTCGAACCTCAACCATTGACCGAATTAAGTAAACAGGCAGAGAGACTTGCTGACTTAGAGGTCTATTTCGAGGGAATTTCGCACGTAATCCAAAAAAAAGAGGGCTTTGTAGGGAAAATCATTGCCAACTTGTTCGAGGGCTTGGCTGAACCGCACCTCATCCAGCCCACGATCATCTACGAATTTCCCACCGCCGTTTCGCCACTCTCCAAACAGAATCCAGACAATTCCGATTGGGTTGAACGTTTCGAGTTTTATTGCGGCGGCTTCGAGCTAGGCAACGCCTTTAGCGAGTTGAACGATCCCGTCGAGCAGCACAAGCGCTTTGCCCAGCAGCTTGAGGATCGCGCCCATGGTGACGACGAAGCCCACCAGATGGACGAGGATTACGTGCGCGCGCTGGCCTATGGCTTGCCTCCGACCGCAGGCGAAGGCATCGGCATTGACCGGCTCGTCATGCTCTTGACCGGCTCGAAATCGATTCGCGATGTGATTTTATTCCCCCTCATGCGAAACCGGGATCAGGTATCAGGGGTCCAGGATCAGGAAGGGCGCGCGGAATGAAGAGAAAGGGCCGGTTATCCAACATCAGCCAGCTGGCGATCGTCGCAGGAGTGTTTCTCTTTCTTACTCCTTTCTACTACTTCGACCGCATGGATCTCGCAAGGCCAAGCCTATGTAGCGCGGCGGCCATTGGGTGCGCGATCGCCACATTCTGGAAACATAGTACCCGCCGCTGGTTCTGGGTGACGATTGCAGGAGTGATCGCATTGCATGTCTACGCGATTCTTCGCATCGATTGGAGTGAAGAATGGGCAAGCGTATATGTAATTGGGACAATCGCCCTTCTCGACTATGGAGTCATTGCCGGTTTGATCAAGCTGGTTGAAATTATTTGTAGGTCTCCCGAAGAGGCCGAGAGCAAAAGGAACAGGGACCTTCAGTGAACATACTTTTTGTCGGCGACATCTTCGGCAGCGCGGGGCGCAGGATCGTGCGCGAGCACATCGGCCACTTGCGCGAGGCGCACAATGTCGAGCTGGTTGTGATTAACGCCGAAAACGCTGCTGGCGGCTTTGGCTTGACGCCGCAGATCGCTGAAGACCTTTTCGATCTGGGCGCTGATGTGTTGACGACCGGCAACCATGTCTGGGACAAGCGCGAGCTGATGGAGTATATGAACGCCGCGCCAGCTGACAGCGATGATCGTGGCCGCCGTGTGCTGCGTCCAGCCAATCTGCAACCGGGCGTTCCGGGCCACGGCGTCTTCGAGGGAACAACAGAGGGCGGCGTGGAGTACGCGGTGATCGACTTGCAGGGCTGCGTCTTCATGAACACCACCAATGATCCCTTCCACGCCGTCAACCGCCTGCTGGATGGCATCAAGGCCAAGGTCATTGTGGTGGATTTTCACGCCGAGGCTACCAGCGAAAAGGTTGCGATGGGCTGGCATCTGGATGGGCGCGTGACCGCTGTGCTGGGTACGCATACGCACATTCCTACCGCCGACGAGCGCGTGCTGCCGGGCGGAACCGCATACCAAACCGATGTGGGCATGAGCGGCCCTTACGACAGCGTGATCGGCGTCGAAAAGGAACTGGTGCTCCATAAATTCCTCACCGGAATGCCAGGCAAATTCGAGGCCGCCAAGGGCAATCCCAAGATGTGCGCGGCGCTCGTGGCCTGCGACCCCGAGACCGGGCGCGCCACGCGGATTCAGCGCATCATGCTGGGAGAGTGAAAAAGCAGGGAACAGGGAATAGGGAACAGGGAATAGGAGTCAGCTTTCGCTGGCTACTTGAATAAAATCGCATTCGCCGTCGGATCGGATGGTTTCCGCTCGACAGCTTTCCCTCCCGATCTCGGCGCGCGTGAGTGCGTGGCCTTGAGCAGCTTTCCCTTGCCATTAAATGTCATCGTCCATAGCGTGGGCTTTGGAAGCGCGACATCTGTGAATTGAATGACAGCGCCGCCGTTGAGCGGAATCACTTCTGTGCCCGTGGGTGCGGAGGGAAGTTTGCGTAGATCTGTTTCTTCCGGCGGCCCGATCTGAGGGTGCGCTCCCGCGAGGGCAGCGTAGCAGAGGCCGGTTGCGAGCCACTGGGGGGTCGCCTCGATATGCTCTTCGTCGCGGATATGGTTGAAGGCCGATATGGTGCGCGCGTTGACGGGCGCGGGCGAGAAGAGCGAATAGCCGCGGCGCAACACGGGGATGATGCGCACACGCCCGTCGCCAGTGCGTGGAATCGATGCCGAAAAAACGCTTACGTCGCCGGTTCCGTTGTTGCGCGTGAATTGCAGGAACAGATGATTGGGCAGTGCGGCACAGACCACCTGCCGGTAACTCCACTTTCCCTGATTGAATTCCAGGCCTTCAAAACCGGCGCGCTCTTCGATGGAAGATTCAGCATTGGCCGCAAGATCACGGTCTAGCGAGGTCATCTGGTCATATGAGCGGAACTCTAGCGCTGGGGCAGGTCCTGAGGTCTCGTCGCCTGGAGGAAAGGGCATGGGGCGCTTATCCGCCTTGCGTATATGGCGGGGCTGAGGAGTAGAAACGTCCTGATCCGTCTGGGCTTCCTGAGCCTTGGACCAAAAGGGGACGCAGACCAAGGCGATGGCGGTAACGGCCAGCAGGGCGGGGAAGGTTCTGGAGCGTTCCATACAGCCCCAGAGTACCACTGCAGAGGGCGACCCATTTGATTGCGAGCGCGGGAAAAGACAAAAGGGGCAGCCTTGATGCAGGCTGCCCCTTGGTGGCCCAGGAGTAGGTTGTGTCGCTCCGCACCTTGACTAGACGCAGCGCGACGGACAGATCAATAGATCAATGCGCCGTGTGGTGCGCCGGTGACGGCTTGGCATGCACCGGACCAACAGCCTTCTTTGGCACAATCGCCCCGTCGCGCAGCACGATCAATGCCGATTGCAATGCGGTGTCGGTGGCTGGAACCAGTGTGTGTGTGTCATAGGTTCCATCCAATTCCGCTTCTCCCTTGCTCTGTATCCCGAAGGCTGACCCTGCGGCCGGCACTTCCTTGCAAGGCGCAGGCGTCTTCAGATTGACGATGAAGTCTGCCGTTTTGGCAGCTTTGGCGTCGTCGGTCACGGCAACCTTTACCACGGAAACGGTGGGCTCAATCGTAATCTTCTTGATCGGTACCTTGGGGTCATTGAAGAGCGCGCTCAGCTTTTCGGTGTCATCCTTGACGCCGGAGGCGAGAATGAAATCCTGCTGCTGTTTAAGATCGGCTGCAGGAGCCGAAAAGTCCTTGCACGCCACCGGGGTTGTCAGTTTGACGTTGAAGTCGGTCAGCTTGATCCCTTGTGTCACGACCACCTTGATCGCCGAAGCGTTGGCTTCAATCACGTCTCCCGGGACGGGTGTAACCCGATCCTTGAGCGCGTTCCACAGCTTGTCGACGTCTTCCTGGCTGCCATTGGCCAGCACAAACTCCGCGTCACCCAAATTCATGGAACTAAGGTTGGTAGTCTGCAACAGGGCATCATGGGCAATCTCAGCTGGCGTCGGAGCCTTGGCGATTGTCAGGGTTCCCGGAGGGAATGTGGTGAGAGCCGCCTGACTCTTGATGTCATCCAGGCCCTTCAGGTTGCCGTGGTACTTGGTGTAGTAGTACTCGAGAGACTTTTCGATGCCGGCCTTGGCGCCCGCCGGGACAAAGTTCCAGACGCGAGCGTAGAACCAGATCGCCTTGACCAGATTCTCTTTCCCTGTATCGCTCGGGTCGGGCTGGGCATAGGCCATAGCCAGCAGGTAGGTATCTTGAAGCCCCATTGTCTTTGCCTGGTCATCCGTATAGAGCATCAATTCCGCGGTATACTCGGCAATTGCGCCCTTGTAATCCTTATGCGCGATGGCGTCATCGAAGGCGATGGCCGAGTGGAAGACCGGATAGGATCCGCCAGTCTGCGCCTTCCAATCGGCGTCAGAGACATCCGCCGGCTTGGGAACGACAAGGCCTTTGCGGCTGAGAGCCGCAGCATCGTCGCAGGTTGCGGGATCAGTGCTCTGGCCGGTTTTTGGATCAACGGCCTTGCCGCAAATGCCCTTCTTGATGATGACCGAGTAGAGAATGGCCTTCAGATTGTTGGGGTCCACCTGAAGCAGGCCTGTAGCAGCCTTAAGCGCCTTGGTAGAATCACCCAGGCCCCTGGGCTTGGGCGTGTAGTAGATGTCCAGCAGCATGTCAAGAACTGCCTTCTTGACAACGCTCTGCGGATAAGCCGTCAAAAAGCCTTCCAGGGCCGAGGCCTTGGCGCCTGGATCGCTCTGTGTGGTTGCCATCTGATAGGTGTTGAACTCTGCCGGATCCTTGATGGTGATTGTCGAATCCTGGGCTCGCAGCATAGGCGCGGCAACGGTGCTGATGCTCGCCAATGCCATCACAGACGCGAAGACTAACTTCTTCATTCAGTACTCCTGGGAACTGCAAAAATGGAGATCAATGTTCGAGCACTTACTCATGGGATGCTCAACCGTTTCATTGGGTGGTTGCGCACCGGGGTACCGGGTAAACGATACCACGATTTCCAATGCGGTGTTGGAAGGATTATAGAAAGCCTTGCCCCTTGTGACAAGCAAAGTTATTAAAAAACAGTGATTAGGTAACAGGGAACTAGAAGCCGAGAGTTCTTGCGGCAGGATCGCTGCTCGCCGAGGGCGAGAAATTGCCCTCAAATCCCGGTTCTCCCTGTCCCGGCCTGGAGGCTCATTCCGCCACATAACGGATTAGACACCAACCCAGGCATAACTGTTCCCTATTCCCAGATTCCTGTCCTTATTGCAGCAGCCTCACAAGCTCGGTTTGCTCGGCCAGAAAGGCATCGTGACCGTGTGCGCTGGTCATCTCCCGGTAATCGGCGGTTACTCCAGCGGCGCGGATGGTATAGGCAAAATCGCGCACCGCCTCGGGAGGAAAGAGCCAATCGGAGCTGATGCCAACAAAGCTGAGACGGGCACGAATTCCGCCGAAAGCCTCAGTCGGCGACGAAGTTCCACGCAGCGGATCCCAAGTGTCCATGGTGCGCAGGATAGCCAGATAGGCATTCGCGTCAAAACGATCGATGAACCGCTCTCCCTGGTGGTCCAGATAGCCGGCAATATCGAAGCGCCCGCCGATGAGGCCAAGGCCGCTCTTCTGGCTCTCCACGCTCCACGGGTCTTCCCCATTGCGGTTCGGCTTGCGACCAAAACGCTCGTCAAACAACTCCGCGGACTTGTAGCTAAGCATGGCGATCTGGCGCGCAAAGGCCAGCCCCTGCCGTGGAGGACGCTGCGGGAGATAATTGCCGCCCGCCCACTCCGGGTCGCGCTGAATGGCCTGACGCTGCAAATGATTGAGCGCCAACCCCATGGCCGAAAGCGGTGTCACGCCGATGATGACCGCGCGCTGAACGCGTTCAGGATCGTGGATTGCCCAATCCAACGCCTGCATGCCGCCGATCGAGCCTCCCAGAACCAGCCGCAGCCGGCGGATGCCCAGAGAGTCCAGCAGCTTGGCCTGCGCCCGTACATTGTCGCGGATTGAAACCAGCGGAAAGCCGGAGCCGTAGATCTTGCCTGTTTCCGGGTCGACCGAGCCTGGGCCCGTCGAGCCGTAACAGGAGCCCAGCATGTTGATGCAGATGACGAAGTCGTGCTCCAGAGACAGCACCGCGCCGGGCGCAAAGATCTCTGGCCACCAGGAGCCCACCAGCGCCGACCCGGTAAGCGCGTGACAGACGAGCACGGCATTATCCTTGGTCGCATTCAGCCGGCCATAGACCGCGTAATGCAGCGTCACGCCGGCGAGGGCGCGCCCACACTCCAGCAACAGGGGCTCGTCGAGCACAAAGTCGCCTTCGTAGGTAGGCGCCAGAAAAGACTTCGCGGGCGGTGAGACTCCGGTTCCTGCTCGGGTTTGTGATTCAGTCATAGTACCCATTGTGCAACATGACCCGCCTTTCCTGCTTTACCGCGTGAATGTCTGGCCATTGGCAATCGTGATTGCCTGGTCGAGATCGGCAAGAATATCGCGAATGTCCTCGATGCCGACCGAAAGCCGCACCAGTTCGGGAGTAACGCCGGTGGTAGCCTGCTCCTCGACCGAAAGCTGCTGGTGCGTGGTCGAAGCCGGATGGATGACGAGCGACTTGGCATCGCCGATGTTCGCCAGCAGCGAGAAGAGCTTGAGCGAATTGATCAGCTTCTTTCCGGCCGCGAAGCCGCCTTTGATTCCGAAGGTGACCAGAGCCCCCTTGCCCTCGGGCAGATACTTCTGCGCACGCTTGTAGTAAGGGCTCGATTCCAGACCAGGATAGTTGACCCACTCGACGCCGGGGTGCTCTGCCAGGTGCTTGGCCACGGCCAGAGCGTTCTGGGAGTGGCGCTCGAGCCGCAGGTGCAGTGTTTCAATTCCTTGCAGAATCAGGAATGCATTGAAGGGCGAAAGAGCTGCGCCGGTATCGCGCAATCCCTGCACCCGCGCCTTGAGAATGAAGGCCAGCGGCCCGAAGGCCTCGGTGTAGGAAATCCCATGATAGGACGGGTCCGGCTCAGAGAAGTCCTTGAAGCGCCCGGAAGCCGCCCAGTCAAATTTGCCCGCGTCTACAATCACACCACCGATGCTGGTGCCGTGTCCGCCCAGAAACTTGGTGGCTGAGTTAACCACAATGTCCGCGCCCCACTCGATGGGCCGCACCAAGGCGGGCGAGGCCGAGGTGTTGTCAATGATCAGCGGCAGCTTGTGCTCATGGGCAATCGTGGCCAGTTTCTCGATGTCCGCAACATCCAGCTTAGGGTTGCCCAGCGTCTCGGTATAGATGGCGCGAGTCTTGGGGTTGATTAGTTTGCGCAGGCCATCGAAATCGTCCGCGTCCACAAACTTGACCGTGATGCCGAGCTTGGGCAGCGTGTAGTGGAAGAGGTTGTAGGTGCCGCCATAGAGCGAAGTCGTCGAGATAATCTCGTCGCCGGCTGAGGCCAGCGTAGTGGCAATCAGCGTCTCCGCCGCCTGTCCTGAAGCCACAGCCAATGCCGCCGCTCCGCCTTCCAGAGCCGCCACACGCTTCTCCAGAACATCGGTGGTGGGGTTCATGATGCGGGTATAAATATTGCCGAATTCCTTCAGCCCGAAGAGCCGCCCGGCATGGTCGGCATCCTGAAAAACATAAGAGGTGGTTTGATAAATAGGCACGGCGCGCGAACCGGTGGTTGGGTCAGGCACTTGACCAGCATGAACGGCAAGGGTGGCAAACTGTTGCTTCACTTCGGACATTTTCTGCTCCTTCAGGTTCCTGGTTATTAAATGCTACAAAATCTGGGTGCCCTACCCTCGCCGCGTATTTGTTTTTGCGGCAAGGGTGGGATGCTCCAAAAACAAAACGGTCCGAATCCTCTTCGGACCCGGACCGCCTGACTTCAAGATCGGTTGCGCTCAGCGCATCTGCCTCTCACAAGCCACACGGACGGGTCCGCACTCCATGCACATACACATGGCCATGACCGCAATTCCGTGATTCGTTGAACTCAACATAAAAACAGTATTCATGGAAGGCGGGACGGTTGTCAAATAAAATCAATGCCCTGGACTCTCCTCACTACGCCTCAGCCTTCCAAACATAAGCCCCCGCCTGCGGCAGGCCGATATGCGCCAGCACGCGGTCAACAAACTGCCGCGCCATCTCAGTCGAGCCGATGGGCTTGTTGTAGAAGGCCGGAATGCACGGAAAGATCACCGCTCCGGCTTCGGCGGCCAGCGTCATGTTGCGCAGATGAATCCGATTGAAGGGTGTCTCGCGCACGCAGAGAATCAGCGGACGGCGTTCCTTGAGCGTCACGTCGGCGGCTCTCGAAACTAGCGAGTTAGCGAGGCCCAGCGCGATCGCCGCCAGCGTCCCCATCGAGCAAGGCAGCACAATCATCCCATTCGACGGATAACTGCCCGATGCAATCGCCGCACCAATATCGGCATCCGAGTGCTGCACGATTTTCACCGGCGGAGCGCCGAGCAGTTTCTCCAGCAAATCATTGCGCCCGTTGACTCCCAACTCTTCGGCCATTACACGCAGCGAGTTCTCCGAAGCCACAAAGTGCACACGCTCCACATGGTCATCGGCTTCCAGCGCGCGCAGCATCTCGCGGCCAAAGACCGCACCCGATGCGCCGGTGATTGCTAGGGTGAGTTTCAATTCATTCCTATATCCGTTGTTGAAGGTAATACCGAAACCGAATAAGAGATCCGACTTACAGTGCTATTTTGTTATACCAAAATCAGCTTCAGTCGCCGTTCCGCGGCCGCCCGCTGCACCGCATCCAATCGCACCTTGTCGCTCTCCGTCCTTCTGCATAAAGAGTATTGCGCGCGGCCGGGTTCTTCAACCCGCGCTTTTGGAGCCTGGGATGATTCTCCATCGTACACCGAAGGCGGGTGGCCCCAACCCGGGTGATATTCTGAATCAGTCGATAGGACGCAGTTTCATATCTCAACTCAAAAGTCAGGTCATACGAGCCAAGCATGTCGTTGAACGATCTCGAATTCGCTTACGCTCCCGTCCGCGATCAAGTGCGCGACCTGCGGGAGTATCTTTGACCCTGCTCGCATCCGCAGGGAACTCGCCGAAATAGAAACCAAGCTTGCCGACCCCGCTCTCTGGTCGAACCCCGCCGCAACCAAGCCGATCATGCGCGACAAAAAGCGCCTGGAAACGATGGTCGCCGACGATGAAGCACTGCTGCGCCGCACCGGCGACATCGAGGCTTACTTCGAGTTGGCGAGAGAAGGCGAAGATGTACTCGCCGATCTGGAGCGCGACATCAAGGCTCTGGGTACGTTTGCCGAAGACCTCGAAGCCCGTACGATGCTTAACGGCGAGGCCGATCCGCTCAACGCCATCGTCACCGTGCATCCCGGCGCCGGCGGCACCGAGAGCCAGGATTGGGCCGAGATGCTGCTCCGCATGTACCTGCGCTGGGCCGAGCAGCAGGGCTTCAAGACCGAGATGAACGACTACCAGGCCGGCGAAGAGGCGGGCATCAAGTCCGCCACATTCACCATCATCGGAGAGTACGCATTCGGCCAGCTTGCCGGCGAGAGCGGCGTGCATCGCCTCGTTCGCATTTCTCCATTCGACCAAGCCAAGCGCCGCCACACGTCGTTCGCGTCCGTTTATGTTTCGCCGGAGATCGACGAAACGATTCATGTCGATCTAAAGCTCGAAGACCTGCGCATTGACACCTATCGTTCCGGCGGCAAGGGCGGCCAGCACGTCAACACCACCGACTCCGCTGTGCGCATTACGCACAATCCGACGGGAATTGTGGTGCAGTGCCAGAACGAGCGTTCGCAGCACAAGAATCGCGACAAGGCCATGAAGATGTTGCGCTCGCGCCTTTACGAGTTCGAGCTTGAAAAAAAGCGCGCTGTGAGCAAGAAACTTGAAGACTCCAAGCTCGACATCAACTTCGGCTCGCAGATTCGCTCCTACGTACTGCAGCCCTACCGCATTGCAAAGGATCACCGCACCAAGGTCGAAGTGGGCGACGTGGACAAGGTGCTCGACGGCTACCTCGAGCCATTTCTGCGCGGTTACCTG
>Ga0116117_1000029_pt1 | contig 72120 bp, 57 predicted proteins | sample June2015DPH_11_1_FD_89790 | JGI IMG/M metagenome (GOLD analysis project Ga0116117, IMG submission 89790) | Peatland microbial communities from SPRUCE experiment site at the Marcell Experimental Forest, Minnesota, USA - June2015DPH_11_10 | ecosystem: Environmental > Terrestrial > Soil > Wetlands... | reverse complement strand
CGGCAGTCTGCCCTTGTCGGATATAGCTGGTGATGGCATAACCATCGGGGTTTGCCGAGAGTTATCGGCTTTGATTTTCAGACAAGCCTCTTGGCGGCGGCGCGTTCGCCATGTTCGAAGGCGTCGACGAATGGCTCAAGCTCTTCTTCACTCATGCCAATACTTTGTCCAGTCTTGCGCCAACCATTCACGGCTTGCATAACGTCGCTCAACATCTCCTTGGCCCGCGAAGCCGTGATGCGGAAATAAGCAATCACGGACATGAGGGCATCGATGGTCATGTCAGGGCCTGCGTCCTCGGATATCCACGTCTTCAATTCACGCACGCGCTCGGGCGACGGGTTGATGTCGAAAGCGGGCGACAACCGCCAGAATTCCCGATCTACATGCAGGAAGCCGTGATTGCGCAGGTGGTCGTCCGAATTCGTGATCAAAATCGAGAAGGCAATGCGCCTCCACAACTCTTCGATATCGGCTTGTGCGTCGGCGCCGTGTACGCGGATTGCGTCCACAATCTCGGTGTAGGTATGTTCCTCGGGTTCCGTCACCTCAACACCCAGCATGGTCGCGGCGGAGACATACATTACACGATGCCCGTTGTTTTGCCGGTCGAAGCGGCGGATCAGCGCAACCGGCAATTCTTCGCACTGGACGATACGCGCCGAGGCTGCATCGATCCCGGCCTTTCTGGCAAGCGTCAGAGCGAGCACTTCTCCCTTGGTAACGGCGCGCTCGTCTGCGATGCTTGGAAACTTGGCGATGCTGAGCGCGCCGTCTTCGTCAATGACCGTGCATTTCGGGCGCATGCCGCCAAGCGACGTGCCTCGGCCGCGCAAATATGCCAGGTCCGCCGCCGTCTCTTTGTTCGCCTCGAAAGCACGTGACGCGCTGAGCAAATGTCCAAGCTCGATGAGTGGCGGCGCGGTCCGGCGCCCTTCTTCCCGTGCGCGCTGAAATACGCCCTCTTCGTCGCGAAAACGAAGCGCGCCGACACGGCTGAAATCATCCACAGCCAGTAAATAATCAAGCGCGTTGAGCGGCTGCGCTTCTTCTTTTCCTTCACGGCGCAATTCTTGTCTGCGCTTGATGTGGTCCCGCAGGATGACACGCCTTGCCCACCCATCGGGTTCGGTGTCGGCAATCGCAGCATGAAATAGAGAACCGTCTTTTGACTTGCGATGAAACTGTGGTCCTGCCTGGAGCGGAAGCGTCGGCCCCAGAGCGAAACGCGCTGGGGCGCCGATCCAGCCCGCACCATACTCGAATGCGGCGCTTTCGCGATGGCCTTGCAGGTCGTAACGCAGTGTGCCGACCTCGACTCCATCGCCCAACATCACGTCGATATTTCGTTTCATGATTGCGGCACCCGTGCTTTCTTCATGCGCACACGCTTGGGCAGACGTTCTTCATCGAGCAGAAGGCCGGTATCGTCGCGGCTCACGTCGATAAGAGTGCCAAGAGGATCGCCAAAGCCCAAGACGAAAAGCGCCATCGCATAAACCCCAAGGCCGACTTTGGGGTCGCCCTTCTCTGCGCGAAGGTAAGTATTCTTGGCGACGCCCATGCGCTCGGCGACGGCAAGGACTGTGAGCCCACGTTTTCGCCGCGCGGTTGCGAGGTCGCTGCCGAATTTGGTCAGCGACCGCTTGACGGCGGGAGGCAGAACATCTGACACATTCGATCTCATTTACAAGGCTCCATGCATTCAGCCCTATGGCGTTATATGGTCCAATATATAGGACTTTGTTGAAAATGTCCAGATCGAATGAATTCAAGGAGCAAGGTTTTGCGTGCCTATGCAGCGTCGCGGACTCGCAGTTCGGAGACTTGGCGGCATCTGTTCCCAGCCCAGTCGAACTGATCCCTCGGTGTGTGTCTGTCTCTTGCGAGGTGGGAGATTGAACGAAATTCTGGAAGTTGCCGGGCTGATCCCACACGATCAGCCCGTTGGCCCGCTCGGGTGACCTCGTCAAGAGTTGCAAGTTCTTCGGACGACGGCGTCCCCTGGTGCGGTCGTGATTGATTTCGGCCCATGCTTGCATCAGCACGGAGGCCACCTGTATTTCAAGACTGCCTTGAACAAATCGGCGTTGAGACGGTTGCAGACGATCCTGCCGAAGTTGTCCTCTGTAATGTTGTAATGTTGCGCGATATATCCGACGAAGCTTTGGAAAGCAGTTTGCTCCCTGCTTCGGGGAACTCCTTCACAGGAGGAGCTACCTCCAGAACTTCATCTATGAGTTGCCCAACACGATGTAACGCTAGTCGGTGTTATGTCTGATCGTCAGACTCATTGAGTCGACGCCTAATCTGGCGCGCCATCCAAATGCCCTGGGCGATGCCTGCGGCCGCCAACGCGATCCACCCTAAGAAATCCCACGATGACTCCTTCCGGCCTTCCTGGGTCAGCCACAGTGGCAGGATGGCTTTGAAGTGAAACCATAGGAATATCCCGAAATTCAGTACCGCCAGAACGGCGACATGTGGAATCAACAGCTTTGCGGCAGACTGCAGTATTTCGGGGCTACCAAAAAAGTCGTCCAGGTCCTTGATAACTGATCCGATCGCAAATCCGAAGACGTATACCGTATAAGCGCAATCGATCGCGACATACCACATCCACGGATGGCCGCGCATCAAGACAAACACTATCACGGCGCTTGCGGCACTGCTCAACCAAGTGCGTGTTGAAAGCTTCCCAACTGTTGAATTGCGGAATCGGAACCATGAAGTTGCGACGCGCATATCCGACGAGACCCTCGACCTTGCCCTTGTCGTTACCCTTGGCCGGACGCCCGAACTTGTCGGCAAACAAATAGTGACTCTGCAACTCCAGGAATGCCTTCGTCCTGGTCCGTTCATCACCACCCAGGATGCGCGCCACTGCGATCTTGGTGTTGTCGTACAGAATACGCGTAGGCACAGCTCGAAAATACTCGAAGGCGCGCGCATGGCCTTCGAGGAAGGCCTCTGTTGTCTCAGCCGGAAATGCAATGACGAAGCAATCGTCCGAGTGCGGCAGATCCATAGCCAGGAAATGCGCCTTCTGCTCCACGCCGGCAATCACCACCAGCGCTTCGCCGAAGTCCACCTGCGCCTCGCCCGGCGAATGTACCAGAGGCACAAACATCTCTCGGCCGCGCAGCTGTTCGCCGCGCACATAGCTCTTGACTGTGCTGTAGCCGCCAGTAAAACCATGCTCTTCTTTTAGCCGCTCAAAAATCCGCTTCGCGGTATGACGCTGCTTGGCGGGCCGCGCCTTGTCTTCTGCGAGGATCGTGTTGATCACGCCCAACAACGGATCCAGCTTGGGCCGCTTAATCGGCTGCTGGCGCTGATAGCCAGGCGGCACCGAAAATCGCAGCATCTTCCGAACCGAATCACGCGAAATCCCAAACTCGCGAGCGACTGCTCGTTGACTTCGCCCTTCCACCAAAACCGCGCGCCGAATGCGCCCATAAATATCCACGAGATACATCCCTCCGGTGTCCCACGAACCCTGCCTCAAAGGCAAACGTCCGCAAGACCAAGATCCGGCGGTGGACTTCTTTTACTCCGCCGCAAAACGCCGCTCTCGCGGCGTTCTGTGGTCTATTTTTGCTCTGGCCCTTATATGGAACGCTTCCGCGCATTCGATACAATTTGGCGGAAAGGGTCCATAGGTTCTACGAATCAGAGTGGCGATGATTGATTTCTTGGATTTGCATCGAGATTATCTCAATCGGTGACAAACTGAATCGCTGGAGTAGACAAAATGCCAACCACATATCTCGACCAAAATGCTCTAATTGGGCTCGGACGAAAGGCGAGAGATGCCGAGTTTCGAAAAAAGCTTGACGCGGCACTCGATTCCGGGGCATTGAGCGTTGTTCTTTCGCTTTGGCATCTGGTTGAGACCGCACACACCACGAAACTTGAGAATGCGATTGAATTAGCGCAATTCATCGAGAGTGTGCGTCCCGCTTGGCTCTTCGAAAGACACGACGTGTTGCGAATGGAAATTGCTGAAGCCTTTTACGGATATGCTCACATCGGATATGAACCTGTGTCGAGAATCTCAACTTTCTCCGCTATGTTCGCCGCGATGAATCGAAGTGCTGACGACCCGCGCTTCGATATTCGACTGGACTCGTTTGTGGAGCAATGGTGGAATCATCCCGACCAGATGGAGCCGCTTGACGCGGCATACAAGAACAACGCGGACGCTCTTACTGGCATTAGAGAATTGAAGAAGCAGGGCAAGATGACCGACGAAATTAAGAATCAGGCAAGGCAGGTATTGTTCGAACACACGGTTCCGACGAGAACGCCAGCCGGTTTGGATGTTGGTCATGCAATACGAGCGGAATACATCACACGGGCAAAGGAAGACTCGATTCCGACCCTTGCAATAGAGAAGTCGATTTCTGAACAGGAATGGGACGCCCAAGGCGGTGCAGACCGGAACACCTTGATTGACAAGTTCCACGTCATTCCAGCTTTACCCTATGTCGATGAAATCATATCCGACGACCACTTCTTCCAGTCTGTCTATCCCGCCACAATGAAGACGGGGTACGTAAAGGCAAAACTCATCGGGAACAAGGAATTCCTCGGGAGGTTTGCGTAAATGTATGGAATCAGGAGATACAATGCGCCTCGCTGTGCTGCCTGAACTCAAAGTAATCTACGGCCTATTCTCCTCGCGCAAAGACATCTTCCCACACATCCGGCAGGACGCCCTGAAACGCCGCATCGAGGCTGGTCAGTGCATCTATGAAGAGAACGTCGCCATCACTTTCCAGCAATACAAGAAGGTCACCCGCGTCGGGGATGTGAACATCCCGGCGAAGGCCGTCATGTTGCACCAAATCATCAATGGCGGTCAATTCAATGGTGCCGGTGGCCGGATACTTGACCGTTTTTTCGAGGAGATTGTCGTCCCAAGTGGAGGAGACCTATACCTGTCCGTTCGGGCCGAAAACGCGGTGGCCTGTCGCTTTTACGAACGGCACGGAATGTCGGAGGTCGGGAAAGTGGCATGGTCAGGGGGACTCCTTCCCGGATTGGTCTATCGCAAAAAGACACATTGAAACCATAACGAAGGCGTGCTTATTTTGCGGGGCTCTCCACCCACTGAATCTGGCGCAGATTTTGCACGAGTTTCGTTCCCTCACAGGCTGGCTTCGGACTGCACGATTGCCCGACTGCCCGACTACTCATCTTCCGCAGCAATGAGGCCACGCCGGTACGACTCAAGGGCTCCCGGCAAGTCGGCGTCACTTGGGTAATGTTCGGCCCACGCTGCTCCGAGGTCATACAAGGTCGCGTTGTACTCGTGCTGGTTCTCATGAGTCCGCAGCTTCTTGAAATTGTCACGTGCGGCCAGCCAGCGGTTAATTGCCTCCTCAAGAGGCGGGGTCAAACGGGCAGAGAGATGCAGGTTCTGAGGTATTTCCATGGGTAGGGCTCCTGCCCATGAATTTGGAAGTCGCCTTGTTCTATTGTCGCGAACCTTACCAGCTTCAATATTCATAACGCGGGAAAGACCCCGGCCAAGACCGCTCAATAATCGTCGTCTTCATCGACAGCCGGGTACCCATGTCTGGATTGTCGCAAAGCAGTGGCGTGATTGGTTAACAAAAGGGGAGGGGGAACAATTAGGGCGCATCTTGCCGCGCTTCAACTGGGATAGCTCTCCAGAACGTGTGCGCCGAGCCCGTAGCCACATTGACCACGCATTCCGTGCGTTCTACCTCGACCAAAGAACCGCCTCGCTGGTATCCGCCTTTGAGAGCCTTTTAAAGGTTGAGCGAAACAGAGCAACGGCACAGTTTAAGTTGCGAGTCCCGGCACTGGCTCGGACCGTGGGCTCAACAATCACGCCAGATGAAGCGGAGAATCTCTACGACGACCGCTCTGTCTATGTGCATGGCCGCACACCGAATTACACGGACCTGAGTGACGAGTTGATTGAGCGGTACAACAAGTTCGAGTCGGTCTTGCGTGCCACCCTCTTGCGAGCGAGCACAGACGCTGCATTCGATTTTCACTTTTTTTCAGATGCGGCAATCACGAGCGCATTCGGTAGCTTGCCGTAGTGATGTATAGTTTTGCCGAGGGGAGTGAGCTATGAAAGACTACACCGTGTTCGTGGACGGGACGATTAATGAGTCTCGACCTGGTTCTAACCACAATTTTCAAATCGCAATTTGTCCGTTCAGCCGAAGCGCCTCGGCGATGGCCGTGAAGGAGTATCCGACAAGAGAGGCGTTGGCCGCTGACCTCCGCAAGTATTTGGGGTTCACCGATGCGGGAATTGAAGGGTACTTTGCCCAACCTGATTTGCGCCAGGCTCTTGTCCATCCGTTGAGCGATGAAGTTGCAGCTTATTTTGGGTGGAATTGAATTGTGGGAGGACGAAGATGGCATCGAATCACGAAATCGTTCGCTTACCGGGGCGTCTAGCTGGAATGGGCCGCGAGATTCAATGCAGCGTGCAAGCTGTCAAAGTATCATTGCCTGGCACGGCTGAATACAACTACATCCGACCGCATATACTTGATGTTCCAACCGACTTGCCAGACGGGTTGTACAGTCTGACGTTTGGCGGGTTGACCGAGCGAGTCCAGCGTCACACCGGCGCGTGGATAGCGCCGGTGGCGTGAGTCCCCGCCAGCGTCGTCTGGTTCCCGCTCCGCTCTGGCTTTAGTTTGGGCGGAATGCTGGTCAATAGACCCGCAGCGGGGTTCTGTACCTTCTGGACACTCATCCGCCCACACCCTGTAGCCCGGACGCTGTACAGGGCTCTACGGCTGGGAGGGCGGCGAGGGCACTTTTTTCATTCTCCGCCCCAAAAGTGAATCTGACCGGCACCGGTCTCCGAAACAGCACGGCAGAAACCTCATGGGACTGCAAACAACCGCTAAAGACCTACCGCCCTGCTGTGCTGAGCGGAGCACACCCCGTTTTCTCGGTTATATTCCCCTTTATGCACCCTCACGCAATCAGTCCTCCTCGTCTCTATAGTCCGCCAGCGACACTCGTTCCGGGTACTCCCTCACCACGTCGCATAGCGACATTTCCCGTCTCGCGTAGACCTTCGCACCGTATTGGCTAATGCGGTGGATGGTGGTGTCGCCTTCGAGCGTGGCGCAGTACCAGCGAATGCGCTTGCAGTCTACGACCTCCTCAACCTCATACGTGAGGTCGCAGTCTGGCAGCAAGTGAATGTGCTGCTCTCTCCCATCAGCCAGTCGGTCGTAGCGGTGCAAGAACGGGTTCTCTGCCTTCCTGAAATTCCCAGTCAAGCAGCCGAGGCCGATTGCCGACACGCGAGAGCCGGGGTAGGCGACTCGGAGTTCGATACATCTCTCTTCAGTCTGCATCGCCGTCCCCCTTTGTGGTTGGTCCCGTGTGAGTGTCAGACGCCGCCGCTTCCTCGTTCCATCGCTGCTGAACGCTATCGTGAATCTCGGCCATCAGTGCTCTACGCTCATTAAGGAGCCTGACGTGTTCTGCCAGTAGAGCATTCAACTTTTCTTGCTCCGCGTTGAGTGAGCGATGGAGCCGCCTCTGGAAGAGAAGGTCTTCGAAAACATAGTTGGGAATCTTTTGTTCAATCGGTTCCATGGCTGACCTCCGTTGCAGTTGACTTCGGTCGGGGGCCGACCGGCCTTGATATTCCAAGACTCCCGGCGATTCTTTGAACGGTAGCGACTGAAATAAAATTCGCCTCGGCCACCTGACGATAGGTCCGAGGATTGCCGATTTGAACGCTACAAGGATGTCTTCAATCGCTTCATAGGTGCGTGGCTTGCGCCCACCCGACAGAATCTTGAGGCGGTACGATTTGAGGAAATTTCCAATTGCATCTCCGACCGTAAGGACTGTAGGCCTTTCCTCCTTCGCTACCGTCGTGTGCCCGGTCGCGAGTTGTTGCCGGAGTTGTTGAGACTTCACTTCGAGTTGAGACTTCCGGCCCTCATTACGGTAAAGCTTGAACAGCATCCACGCCTCGTTCGGGTCCGGGCTCAGAGGGTGCCAATTGCCGCCGTCGCTGGCAACGTACCTGCCACCTTCAACAACGGTTGGGGTCTTCGTTTTGGGCAAGAATACAGCGTGAGGCTTCACGCCAAAGCTTTCGCTGTAGTCGGCACGGAGGTATTTCCAGCCGCTCGGAAGGCGGACGTACTTGTATAGTCGTGCGTCCTGACTGAGAGTAAGGTTTGGTACTGTACTTTGGGTTGCCATTGGTATCAAAGTTCTCCTCTCGGCTAATACCGAAAAAACAGGAAAACTAAGCATTTCCGTTGGCTTTTCTTAGGAAGCTAACCTAATCTATTGATTCTAAACGGCTGGTGCCGAAGAAGGGACTCGAACCCAGTGCATTTTGGATCTCTCAGAATCAGAATCACTTAGACCGAACTCACATCCCGCCGGCAGAGGCTCAGAAAAGTACGTTTTCAGATGATCGCTAACACCCTCAGTGACTGGCGCCCACTTCTACTCGTTTTCCTGGAAGAACGAACGCCCCGAGTAAACTAGGACACAATTTACGGCACACGAATGTCCAGCGCGCAGAATCTTTTCTATCCTTGCATGCAGATTTTCTGACCGTGGACATTCCCGTAGGACAAAAAAATTGGTACTCTTGAATCGATTCAACTGATGTGCTCACGTAAACCGAGCGCATTTGGATGTGGAATCGTGCAAAGGTCGCGATCTTGGCCGAGCTTGAAGAGTGGCAGCAGGTGTGTGCGGTGATTCTAGATTAGAAGGAGTAGCGAATGAGATTCTCAAGCGAGATAAAGTCTCCCGGTATGGGCAGGATTATGAGGACCGGACTCTCACGGCTCTTGAAGGATGAAAAGAGTGCTGCAGTTAGCGAATACGCAATCATATTCTCATTGATTGTATGTCTGCTCGGGCTGCTTTTCACATCGTCGCATCTGCGCGCCAGATCAGCAGGCATCATCGCCCTAGAGATTCGCTCTGAGATCACGCACGTAGCTGCGGACAAAAATCAAAGTTCTTCAGTCCTCGAAAAGAATTGGCGGCTCAACGATCTGGCTAAGCATCTCGCAATTAGCTTGGAATCGGCGAGGTTACTCTATAAAGATGAGCCCGACGTCCTCAGGGTGAGTGCTCTACGACGCAAAAAAGGCGCTCCGTATTGTGTGCCGGATTCAGTTGCGAGGCGGGTGTATTGCCGGCATGGCGGTTTGGATTCACATTTTAACGATGAACACTACACCATTCGCATCGTATCCGCATCGTTGGGCTGCGGACGTGAAACAGTCCGACTGTTGGTTCGAAACGAACCCGGTGTACTCAATATCCGCCTCGGAAGAAAGAAGTCGCATAGGATGTACAGCATTCCCAGGTCCGTTCAGCTCCAGTTGCACACGCGCTTGCTCAATGCAGCTTAGTTGGGCTGAGATGAGTCCCTTTGCGAGGTCATGGGTATCGGTGTTGGTTTACCCGCAAAGGCTTGCCTAAGCACTTCTGTGACGCGGTCCTGACGCTCCGAAACCCAAGCCCCATAATACTTGCGCACTGTCTCTTCCGTGTCGCCCAGAAGTTCAGCCACATCCCTGACTGTTACATTGCCCTGTTGAAGCAAAATCCGCGCAAATGTGTGTCGGAAGCGATGGTGCACAGGCCGGTCGGGCCATGGTCCGCACAGTTTCCATAAGTTATTCAGACGCCGCCGCCACTGATCGGTGATCGAGTCGAGGCTTTCGGTCTCATGCTTGCCAAAGATAAGGTCACCAAACTGCTTTGCACGCGCGCGTATCCGCTCCTGAAGCCAAATCGGAATCCAGGTGCAGACTTCCTTGTTGTTCTTGGTTGCGCGAATAAAGCATTCGCCGTTTGCCTTAAGACGACTGGAGCGAAACATGGCCACGTCGGAGATGCGGAGGCCCGTGTACACGGAAACCGCAATGAAATCTGAAATATCCTGCCCTGTCCACCGGTAACGCAATGCATTCTCACCCTGGCCATACTTCTTAGCGCATGCCAGGAACATTCGTTCCAGCTCTTCGTCGCTGAAAGGAATTCTCTCCGAAGTGTCGGCTTCATGCCGAGTGCGCCTTGTTTTGAGTCGGGCCGGGTTGAATGGAATCCACCGATTCTCAACGCAAAACTCGAAGAAGGGCTTGAGGTTAGACATGTTTTTCCGCGAGGTTGAGGATTTGACCTTCCAGCTTTGGCGGAATTCCCGAACATCCTCGGGACGCCACTGATGGATCCAAATGTAGCCTAGCTGCTCAGAATATGCGGCAAAGTCGTTCAACAAGTAGCCGTACATGCGCGTCGTCGAACCGGCCGAATCACCTTTGTGGTCCGCCAAATATTTCGAAATTGCTTCGCTGATTTTGACTACTGGGGCAGTTGTGGGCGCAGAAGGTATCGAGGGAGCCGGAAACGGTGCCGGAACCTGTGCAGGGAGGACGGTGCCAGAGTCTTGGGACTCCCACTGGCGGGCAATTTCTTTTGCTTCGCCCCAATCCCAGACGTCAGTTGATTTGCGATTGAACTTTTCATTGAGAGTTCCCGAAGCGAAGATTGGACAGTCACAGCGCTTCCAGCCCTTTCTGCGTTCTTCGAATTCGCCCGAGCAATGATTATGCGGATACCCAGCCTTGCAGGCACGTTTGTGACGGCGATAGAGGTTGAGCCCCATACCTCTATCCTATCACCATTACCCCATATTGCCCCACTTTATAGAAAAATCGATATAAGTCCTTTATTTTCATATGGCGGAGAGAGTGGGATTCGAACCCACGGTACTCGTTAAAGTACACACGCTTTCCAAGCGTGCGCCTTAAACCACTCGGCCATCTCTCCGCAGAATGGAGTATCTAATTGAATCTACCATACTGGATCTGCCGTAACACATCTCATTGAAAATAAAGCGGATTGACGAGTCTTCCGTCTCGCCATAGACAGCCTCGGGAGGTTGTCAGCCAAAATTAGAATCACCCTGTCAGTTCAGATTCATCATTCGAACTCCACAATGACCTGATTCACCTTCACTGAGTCGCCCTGCGCCACCCGCACACTCTTTACTTTTCCTGCACTCTGCGCTGTAACATTCGTCTCCATCTTCATGGCTTCCAGCACCATGATCGGAGCATTCGCCTGAATCAGTTGCCCGGGCTCAACATTCACCTTGATGACCACTCCCGTAACAGGACTGCGGCACAGCTTATCTTCCCCAGCACTTTCCTCAGCCGCAGGCACCGCAGCCTTCGTTCCACTAACCGGCGTCGACCGGGCGGCGTCGGGAAGCGCGTGAGATGGCGCATAACTCGGATGCCGCGGACTCGCGTCATCTTCCAGAACTTCAACTTCGACTTCGTACGTCTTTCCGTCAATTCCAACTTGGAGCTTCAAGTTACGAGTTCCTTCCTTCGAGAGACTGTCCAGTAGCCTCAGCCCCTCAAACGCAAATTATGAGATGCTTGAATCAGTGCCCGCCCCTGCTGAGACCATGGATTCACATCCATATGCGACGACCGCATCATCTTGGCCGAGCGAATACGAACCTTCTTGCCCAGAAATGCGGTAACTGCGGCGGCAATTACAACCAGCACTTCAGGCGTAATTTCTTCTTTTCCAGGATGAACTGCTTGCTTCGCTGCAAGAGTCACTGCTTCCTCTTCGATAACTGAAGAAACAGCGACAGGCTGGCTGAGTTCAGTAATTCGAGCTTCCAAAGTTCTAAGTGTGCCAGTTAGCGAGCTCAGTTGGCTTTGCGCCGTCGCCTGCTGTTCAGCAACAGATTGCCGGAGCATCAGCCACAAGCCGACATAGCTCAGCGCGCAGCCCAATCCAACCAACACTGCTATCAATACAAAATCCGCCAGATTCAATGCCACGCGCGGCTCCTTGTTATAACGGAATCAATCCGTGCTTCTTCCCAGGTCGTAACTCCCGCTTGGTATGCAGTGATTCAAGAGCCTCGGCAAGAACCTTCCTCGTCTCGGCAGGATCAATGATGTCATCCACCAACCGGCGGCCTGCCGCAACGTAAGGATTGGAGAAAGTCTCTCGATATTCATCCACTAGTTCCTTGCGACGGCCAGCTTTGTCCTCAGCTGAATCGATCTCACGCCTGAAGACGATCTCGGCCGCGCCCTCGGCGCCCATCACTGCGATTTCGGCCGTTGGCCAAGCGATCACACGATCTGCTCCCAGGTCCTTGCAGCACATCGCGATATATGCACCGCCGTATGCCTTGCGTAAAACCACCGTAATCTTCGGAACCGTAGCGGCCGAGTAAGCAAACAGCAGCTTGGCGCCGTGGCGAATAATCCCGCCGCGCTCCTGCTCCACTCCGGGAAGAAAGCCCGGCACATCCACAAAAGTGATGAGCGGAATATTGAAGGCATTGCAGAAGCGAACAAATCGCGCTGACTTATCGGAAGCATTGATATCCAGCACGCCCGCCAAACAATTCGGCTGGCTCGCAATAATGCCAACTGGGCGGCCTTGCAGGCGTCCAAAACCAATCACAATGTTAGCCGCAAACTCCGGCTGAATCTCAAAAAAATCCTGATAATCCAGCACCCGCGCAATAACGCTTCGAACATCGTATACAGCCTTGTTATCGACTGGAACAATTCCACCTATCTCCGGATCAGAATCGATGGGTAAGTTATATTCCATACGAGGCGGGTCTTCAAGGTTGTTGGAGGGCATGAAACTCAGCAGCCGCCGGCAAAGTTGAGCCGCATCCTCGTCGTCCTGCGCGATAAGATGAACCACCCCGGAACTCATCTGCGCGTGTGGACCACCTAACTCCTCCGCGCTGACCACTTCGCCCGTGACTTGTTTAATCACCAGTGGCCCGGTGATAAACATCCGCGCCTGCTGAGTCTGAATCACAAAGTCAGTGAGCGCCGGGCTATACACAGCGCCGCCCGCGCATGGTCCGCAAATCAGTGAAATCTGTGGCACGACTCCAGAGAGCAGAACATTGTGATAGAAGACGCGGCCATATCCAGCCAGGCTGTCAATGCCTTCCTGAACCCGCGCGCCGCCCGAGTCATTAATGAAAACGAAAGGGCTGCCCGTCTTCAAGGACAGGCGCATCATATCGACAACCTTGTCATTATGCGTCTCGCCGGCAGATCCGCCCCCGACAGTAAAATCCTGGCTGGCAAGATGCACCTGCCGCCCTTCGATCTTCGCGCATCCAGTCACCACGCCATCGGCGGGCATCTCTTTGTCGGCCATCCCAAAATAAGTTGAGCGATGTAGCGCAAAGATTCCTATCTCCTGAAAGCTATTCTGGTCCACTAGCTTTGTAACTCGCTCGCGCGCTGTCAGCTTGCCGCCGGCATGTTGCTTCTCAATGCGCTCAGGGCCGCCGCCGAGTTTCAACTCCGCGCGCTTTGCGTCAAGACCGGAAACCTTCCCGGCCATTGTCTTCTCGCCATCCGCGTTCTTATCCATTCTTGCTCCTGAATCCGTCGGCATTGTATCTTCTATTTCTCCGGAGCCACGGTAACCCGGTGCTCTTTGCCGTTCAGCGTAATAACATAACTCACTTTGGTTTTCAGTTGATCTCCGCCACTGGCTGCCGCGGGAGATTTCGTCTCTGGCGCCTTTACCTCTGTCGCTTTGCTGGACGGATCCTTGCCCACATTTTTACGGCCCTGGGCGCGGCTCTCAAAGAATTTGGGCGCCACCTGCGGGAACATCGCATAAGTCAATACATCTTCATCGCTTCCGTTCGATCCCTTCAGTGCACCCGCCGCAGCGCTCAAGTTATCCCACTCCGGCTTAAGTAAGTCAGCGGGGCGAACCGTGATTGCCGGTTTCTTCGCATGAGCCTCGGCTTGCTTCAGCACCTCGGGATTTTTTTCGCCAATCGTGCTACCGTAGTAACCCAGAATCAGGTCCGCAAACTCCCCGGTCAGCACTTTGTACTTACCCATCAAAACATTGAAGACAGCCTGTGAGCCCACAATCTGGCTGGTGGGCGTAACCAGCGGCGGATAGCCAGAATCCTTGCGGACCCGCGGTACCTCCTCAAGAACTTCCTTCAGCCGATCGCCCGCGCCTTGTCCTCTCAATTGGCTTTCCATGTTAGAAATCATCCCGCCCGGAATCTGACTCTTGAATATCTCTGTATCGACGCCGGTATTCTCACTGAAAAACTCCTTATAACGCGGACGGATTTGCGCAAAGTGATTTGACACGCGCAGCACGCGATCCAGATCCACGCGTGTTTCATATCCGGTCCCTTCCAATAACTCGATCAGGCTTTCAGTCGGGTTGTGTCCCGGGCCTAGTGACAACGAACTGACTGCCGTATCCACAATGTCGCAGCCCGCCTCAATGGCCTTCATTAGTGAGACCAGAGTAACTCCGGTAGTAGCATGAGTGTGTAGATGAACCAGCATCTCGCTACCGCATCTCTGCTTGATGGCCTTCACCAGGTCATACGCGGCCTGCGGTCTCAGCAGCCCCGCCATATCCTTGATGCAAACCGAATCGCATCCCATCTCCCCTAACTGCTCGGCTAACTCGGCAAAGGCTGCCACGGTATGCAGTGGGCTAACGGTATAAGAGATTGCGCCTTGCGCGTGCCTGCCGGTCTTCTTCACCGCCGCAATGCTGGTCTTGAGGTTGCGTGGATCGTTGAGCGCATCGAAGATGCGAAAAACGTCGATCCCGTTCTTGGCCGACTTCTCCACAAACCGCTCAACAACCCCGTCTTCATAGTGCCGATAGCCCAGCAGGTTCTGGCCGCGTAACAGCATCTGCAACCGGCTCTTGGGCATCAGCTTTCGAAACGTGCGCAGCCGCTCCCAGGGGTCCTCATTCAGAAAGCGTATGCAGGAATCGAAAGTTGCGCCCCCCCAGCATTCCACTGACCAGTAGCCGGCATTATCAATGTCTTCGCAAACCGGAATCATGTCGTCCAAAGCCATGCGTGTGGCGAGCAGACTCTGATGTGCGTCTCGAAGCGCGAGTTCGGTAATCTCAACCATGCGGGTCATGTGCGACTCCCCATAAAAATAGCCCTCGACAGAAGTCCAATTTTCAAGACCGTGTCGATGGGCGTGCGCAGCCGTGCAGCCAAACTCCCATCATACTATTGAAGGCGGGTCAAATGGCAAGCCGTCCAGAGCCGAATTTGCGCTACACTGATGTCATTCAACAGCGGGCAAACCTCTGGCGGCCGTCGAAATGATCAGGTAGCAGCTTTGAGAGGGAGCAGTTCAGGGTGTCATGAGGACATGATCAAAGGCGAGGAGAATTCGTCTGCCAAAGTCGACGCGCGCCCAGAACATTCTCCCTTGGCGCTCTCTCGAGTGACGAGCGACGCTGACGGCGCTGCGAGGCTCCTTCGCCTGGCCCATCTTGCAGAGGAGTTAGCTTCGAATCGAATAGCCGAGGAAGCAAACGATCTCGCGAAACGGATCTTCGAGGGGCGCTTCTATGTCGCCTGTATTGGTCAGTTCAAACGCGGCAAGTCCACGTTGATCAACGCGCTGATTGACGAGCCGGTTCTGCCCGTCGGCTTTACTCCAGTCACTGCGGTTCCGACTGTGATCAGATTCGGAGATCAAAGAAGGGCGCGAATACAGCAGAAAAATGGCTCCTGGCAGGACATTTCTTTATCTGATCTTAATCAATACGTATCGGAAGAAAATAACCCTGAGAACACAAAGGGAATTCGCGGTGTAGAAGTTTTTGTGCCAAGCCGTCTATTGGTCGGCGGAATGTGTTTTGTTGATACGCCCGGCCTCGGATCGGTATTCACCGGGAATACGGCGGCGACTCATGCCTTCATTCCTCACATCGACGCAGCGCTGGTTGTCATTGGCGCCGACCCACCGTTGGCCGGAGAGGAACTCGCGCTGGTGGAAGCAGTAGCGCAACAGGTCCAGGATATTGTTCTCGTTCTTAACAAAGCGGATCGCGTAACTCCAGAAGAAAAAACCGCTGCCATGAACTTTGCAGATCGTCAGGTGCGGAAGCGGCTGCAGCGAGATCTCGGACCGATTTTCGAGGTGAGCGCTGCGGAGCGAGTTGATCGTCGCGGCCCGGAACGCGATTGGCAAAGGCTGGTTAATGCCCTGGACACGCTGGTCGATCAATCCGGGCGCAGGCTGATCTATTCGGCATGTGAGCGCGGCATCGACCGTCTCAGCGAGCAGCTTCTGGCTGTGATCTGGGAAGAGCGCGATGCGCTGCAGCGGCCCATTGAAGAATCGGAACGCCGGATTGCAACCATGAAAATCACCATCGCGGAAGCCGAGCGATCCATGCGAGAACTCAAGTATTTATTCATGGCCGAGCAACAGCATATCTCCGATATGTTTGTCGATCGGCACAAACATTTTCTCGCCAAAGCCTTGCCGGAAGCGAAGCAGGAACTCGAACAGGCCATCGCCTTTCTCCCCTATGCGCTCGGCCCACGCTATCGCCGCCGGCTAATGAAACAAGCCCAGCAGATTGCCAAACGTTCTGTGATCCCGTGGTTAAGTCCCGAGCAAGAGGAAGCAGAGCAGCAGTATCGCCGAGTCTCGCCTCGCTTCGTTGAAATTGGGAATAACTTCCTGAAGAAGCTTGCTGAGGGAGGCGTTCCTGAACTCGCGCGAATGCCCCACGCGCTTGACCCCGAAGCCGGCTTTCGCATCCGTTCGGCCTTCACATTCGCCGATTTCATCCAGATTGCTCAACCGGTCTCACCTCTGCGCTGGCTGGCTGACGTCATTCTGAGTTGCATCGGTGCCTTGTTCTTCATTCAGAATGACGCGCGAGAGTTCCTCGTAACACTACTGGAAACCAACAGCACCCGTGTGCAGAGCGACATCCTGAACCGCATTCAAGAGAGTCACCTCTATCTCGAAGTTGAGATTCGCAAGCTTCTCCACGAGGTAAGTCGCGTGGCGGAGCAAGCCCTTCGGAACGCCAGAAAAGTACAGCGAGAGGGATCGTCTGCCGTGCATGCCGAGCGGCAGAGAATGGCCGCCCTGGAGCGGCAGCTTGTGGAACTCTGAAGGAAGCCTTACGATTGAGCGTCAGCCGACTGCGGTTGTGCTTCCTTCATGGCCCGCTCTATGCGACGCGTGCGAACCTCGTTGGCGGCCACAAGGAAAAGAGCAACGAAAGTCACGACCAGGAGAATGATGGCGGTGGCGCCATGCAGTTGCTCGATCTGTCCGCTCCCATCCTGAGCGACGTCTTCGTAGAGCAGTCCCAACCCGATGAAGACAAAAAACACGTGGGCGCAGAAAACGCGCAGTGAAGCCCTGCCGAGGGTTAGGAATGGCTCTCTGGCAATGACGCGGACGAGAAACGGGCGCATCCAATAAACAACGATGGTGAAGGTGGCGAGGTTGATCACGCGCAACCAGCCTATTTGCCACTTGTCGAGCTGGATGCCGAGCGCGGGTTGGTTAAGATATGGCCCCAGCCATCCGTGGCGGATGCCGATGAAGAACAGGCACGCGGCGACGGAAACGGCAATCGCCCATCGCGGAATCTTATCCAGAATCGTCTCGCCAGCTGCCGATCGTGCGCCGATCCACAAGCCGGCAATCCAAACCCCTTGCCATGCAAACAGGTTGAATGCGCCGGTCTCCTGCAAGGGAATTTGCAAGTGGGTGATGTGGACAATCCAGTTATGCACCAAGTCGCGGAGGCCGAACTGTGCGAGTAGCCAGATCAGCGCGCTGGCTGTCAGAATCCTGCGCCAGCCATAGCGCGCGGCTGCGGCAAGCAGCAGCGGCGAGAGAAACAGAAACGTGACATACATGGGAAGAATGTCGAATAGCGGCGGGCAATAAAGCAGCAGCACCGACCCCACGACGGCAACCACCGGATGCGCAAAGTAAAAGTTGAGCAGATGGTTGAGCGCGGCCTTGTGCGTGTGCAGCGCGTAGGCTGCGGCCACCGTGAAAAGAAACGCGAGCATCACCAGGTGATAGGTGTAGATCTGCAGCGTGCGTTTCCATAGCTTCGCGCGTACGCCGGTGAAGTTCTCCAGCAAGTCGTGCATGTGGATGCGGCCGACGAGCAGGGCGGAGATGAAGACAAATCCCTCGGCAGCGGAGACAAAGCCGATGGGCTGGTTGGTGTAGTCGCTGAAGCGCGTAGGGAGGTGTGTCAGCGTCATCCATACCAGGAAGAGGCCGCGCAGTGCATCGAGTTCGGGACGGCGTTCGAGGTGAGGAAGCTTCATTGCATGTTGAGGCGCTGCGCACTCAATGAACTACGTGTCGGCCTTACACAATTAGGCGCACTTGCAGTGGTTGTCGCATCGAAAGTGCGTGGCTCGAGCTTTGCTTTTACCACCAGGTTTTCGGAACAATCTTTAGACAGCGGATAGAGTCCCGGCAGCCTGGATCGAGCATTCGCCGTTTTTCATTAACAATATTCTTACCACGAAATGAAACACTAAACCTCGCGGAAGGCCACGCCAGCTGCGGCAATGGTCGCTGCAATCTCCGCTTCACCATGCGCAGTACTCAGGAACGCAGCCTCGAATTGCGAAGGCGGCAGCCAGACGCCTTGCTCCAGCATTGCCCGATGGAAGCGACCAAAGGCCGCGGTATTACTCTTCGCGGCCTGAGCATAGTCGGTCACGGCATCCGCGGTAAAAAACCAGGTCCACATCGAGCCAACACGGTTAAGGGTGAGCGCTACGCCAGCACGAGCGGCCTCGGCAGCCACACCTTCGGCCACCGCCTTGGCGGTAGCTTCAAGCTGCGGGTAAACCTGGTCCGCATGCTCCTGCAAATAATTGACCGTTGCGATACCGGCGGCCATGGCCAGCGGATTGCCGCTGAGAGTTCCAGCTTGGTAGACCGACCCTAGCGGAGCCAGCAGGTCCATAAACCGGCGCTTGCCACCGAACACGCCCACAGGCAGGCCGCCGCCAACGATCTTGCCCAAAGTCACGAGATCCGCGTCGACGCCGTAAAGCTCCAGCGCCCCACCCAGAGCCACGCGGAAGCCGGTCATCACCTCATCGGCAATCAGCAGCGCGCCTTCACGCTGAGTCAACGCGCGAAGACCAGCCAGGTAGCCATAAGCGGGCGGAATGCAGCCGGCATTGCCGACAACCGGCTCCAGAATCACCGCGGCAATATCGGCACGGTGTGCGGCAAAAGCCGCTTCGACGGCAGCCAGATCGTTGTAAGGCAAAGCGAGGGTGAGGCGGGCAATCTCCTCAGGCACGCCTGCCGAGCCGGGAATTCCAAAGGTAGCCACCCCCGAGCCGGCCTTGACCAGCAAGCCGTCGGCATGGCCGTGGTAGCAGCCCTCAAATTTGACAATGATCTTGCGGCCGGTAGCGGCGCGGGCCAGCCGGATCGCGCTCATCGTCGCCTCGGTGCCGGAGCTCACAAAGCGCAGCTTTTCGATGGCAGGGAAGCAAGCCACCACGCGTTCAGCCAGGTCAGCCTCAGCGGCTGTCGAAGCGCCAAAGCTGGCCGAGTTGCGCGCTGCACGCTCAATGGCTTCGACCACCGGAGGAAAGGCGTGGCCCAGAATCATCGGTCCCCACGAACCGAAGTAGTCAACGTAGCGGTTGCCGTCGGCGTCGGTCAGCCAAGCGCCCTGCGCGCTCTCGACAAACGGCGGCGCGCCCCCCACTGCATGAAAAGCACGCACCGGCGAGTTCACTCCGCCGGGGAAAAGGCGCTCGGCGCGCTGTTGCAGGGCTTGGGAACGTGTGCGGACGCGGGCAGGAAGGCGAGAACTCATGATGGCTTCAGTATAGGCGAGAGCAGAGACGAGACCGTCCCGTTCCAACCGAATTGAATCAAGCGGGTTTCCGCGAGCATCCCGTTCAGAGTGAGCAGCTTTCCAGAACTCGGTGGCCGGCTGTTAGTTGTCTACGACGGCACCTGCGGACTTTGCAACCGCGCCGTGCGCTGGCTTGTGTGGCACGACCGTCTCGATCGGCTGCGGTTTACCTCCTCGGAGTCGGAAAATGGTTCCATATTACTGATTCGGCATCGGATAGTCGCGCCAGAAAGCCGACTCATCCCCACCACAATCCTCGTTGTACGCAACGCAGGCACTCCGGCAGAGCATATATTGATACGCTCGCAGGCTGTGCTGGCGATTCTTGACGAACTCCCACCGCCCTGGCCGGCAATCGCCGGCACGCTCGGTCTATTTCCGCCTTCAGTGCTCGATGTGGGCTACCGGCTCGTCGCTCGCTGGCGTTACCGCATCTGGGGACGCGCCGAAAGTTGCCCCCTGCCCACCCCCAAAGACAAGGCGCGGTTCGTTTAATCCACAGTCAAAACCGGCCCAACCCTGTTAAAATGAACATTCCCGGCAAGTAGCGCCGCTCAGCTATTCCATCCTCAGAAAGCCGCATCATGCCTGACGAAATCAGCACCATACCCGTGACCTACGCCGACGCAGGCGTTGACATCAATAGTGGCGACCGCGCCAAGGAACGCATCAAGTACTTAGCGCAGAAGACCTTCAACCGCAATGTCCTGGGTGGAATAGGCGGCTTTGGCGCGCTCTACCGGCTGGACATGCAGCGTTGGAAGAACCCCATCCTGGTCAGCTCGGCCGATGGCGTGGGCACCAAACTGAAAATCGCCTTTGAACTGGGCCTGCATCACACCGTGGGCGCCGATCTGGTGAACCACTGCGTCAATGACATCGCAGTGCAGGGCGCAACCCCTCTGTTTTTTCTCGACTATCTGGCCAGCGGCAAGTTGGACCCCAAGGTGACCGAGAGCGTAGTGACTGGGCTCGCCGATGCCTGCAAAGCCAATGGCTGCGCCCTCATCGGTGGAGAGACCGCGCAGATGCCCGGCTTTTATTCCGATGGCGAATACGATCTGGCGGGCTTCATTGTCGGCGCTGTGGATCGCGATAAGCTGGTGACCGGCGCGGGCATCAAGGCCACCGACGTGCTCATCGGAATTCCTTCGACCGGCCTGCATACGAATGGTTATTCGCTCGCGCGCAAGCTCTTCTTCGAAGTTGCCGGCTACAAGCCCGCGCAATATGTGACCGCCATCAAAGAGAAGGCCAGCGCTGCGCTCATGAAGACCCATCGCAGCTATCTCCATGTGATTCAAAAGCTGGTAACCGCTGGCGTAACCACCGGCATGGCGCACATCACCGGCGGCGGCATCACCGAAAACCTGCCCCGCATCCTGCCCAAAAACACCACCGCGCAAATCGAAATCGGCTCCTGGCCCGTCCTGCCCATCTTCGAGCATCTGCGCACCTTGGGCAACGTTCCGCAGGAAGAGATGATGCGCACCTTTAACATGGGCATCGGCCTGATCGCAGCCATTCCCGCGGCCAAGTTTACCCGCGCCAAAAACCTCCTCGATCGTGCTGAGGAAAAGTTCTACGTCATCGGCCGTGTAGTCAAAGGCGAGCGCCGCGTGCAGTACACCTAAACAATCGATAGTGAACAGCGAGCGGAGGACGGTGAGTTGATCCCCGCCGGGCAAGTGAATCAATCTCGGAAGGGTTGAAGGGTTCGGACTTCAGCTAGCACCTCACTCCATTTGAATAGGAGCGGGGCTTAAAAGAATTTTCAGAGATCGTGTAAGGTTTGGGTGCCCCATCCTCGCCGCGTATTTGTTTTTGCGGCTAGGGTGGGATACAACGACACCAGCATTACAGGAACGATGGAAATGCTTTGGCCCCCGACGCAAAACCTTGGAAGCATCCTCGAAAGATCGGCCCCTTCGTCTCGGCATCCTGCTCTCAGGCCGAGGGTCGAACTTCCTGGCCATTGCCGAGTCGATTCGCGCCAAGCGCCTTAAAGGCGTCGAGATTGCCGTAGTCATCTCCAACGTAGCCGAAGCTCCCGGTCTGGCCGCGGCTCAGCAATCAGGGCTGCCGCACACAGTGTTCATCTCCAAAGGCCGCAAGCGCGCCGAGCACGACGCCGATCTGATCGCCTGCCTCCATGGGCACAAAGTAGACCTGGTCTGCCTTGCCGGTTATATGCGTCTGCTCTCGCCAGAATTCATAGCAGCGTTTCCAAATCGCATTCTCAATATTCATCCCTCGCTGCTCCCGGCCTTCCCCGGTCTCGAGGCGCAGCAGCAAGCCTTCGACTACGGTGTGAAGACGGCCGGATGCACCGTCCACTTTGTCGATGAGCATCTGGATCATGGAGTGATCATCGTGCAGAGAGCGATTCCGGTGCTCGAGGTCGATGACGCGCACTCACTCTGCGAGCGCATTCTGACCGAAGAGCACCAGGCCTACACCGAGGCGATTGCCCGCGTAGCCAGCGGAGATTACGAGATTCGCGGACGCCGCTATGTGAAGCGCGATTCCTAAACGTCCCGCAAATACATCCGCACCAAAGTCTGATTCAATAACTGATGCGCAATTTCCCCGAAGGTGATGGGGCCGGTTACATTGCCCGTCTTCTTGCCCTCCAGCTTGCCGTGAATGAAATTGAGAACGCAGTTGCAGGCAAAATCCGGCTCAGTCTGATCCGCGTCGGCAACCTCGGCAAAAGCTTTCGCATAATCCTCCACCGGCTCTGCAAAGCGATAATCGACACCAGGAAACACCGGAGCATAAAGCTCCACGCAATGTGTAACTGGATCGACATTCTGAATCGAGACGTTGACCGGGCAACCACAATAATCGCCCACTAATGGAAACTCCGTATTGATCCCCTTGGCCACAATGTAATCGGCCAGGTTAACCGGCTTGCCGTTGATCGTGCAGCCGACCGCCTGAAAGCCCTCGTCCTTGAAGTGGATCACATCTCCATCCCCGCCCTTGAATATGCTCACAATCTCCAACTCGGCTTGCTTGTTGGCTGGCAATGCCACATGCAGAGCCACCGCCTTGTTCTCGAAAACCTCTCCTGTCTGGCCGTTGAATACCGCCGGCATTTCCTTGCCGATGCGGTCCATGCGCACCCCTGAAACCCAGCCCACAACGGGATGCATCAAGAAGCCATCGAAGGAGGGAGCCTGCTCGGCAAATACCTTGAGTAACCTCGTCGCGGCCGGAATGATCAGAAATGTAATGCCATTCTCCGGCGCGTCACTGTAAAGATAGGAAAGATTCCCCAGCCCATAGTTGACGGCCTTCGCTTCCAGCGCAAACTCTGGCACTTCGGTTGAAAAAATCTTGTCGTCCGAAACAAGACCGCCTTCTTCCGTCATGAAGTAGCAGATGGTCCCTCCCACCCAACTCCCCCGAGGGAGCTGGCTGAGCGCCTCGCGGCTTCCGGCCAGAAACAATGTCTTTCCGCCGGTGATCGCCGCCTCGACCTCTTCGATCGACTGCAACCGGGAATGTGTGGTGGCTAACATGTTTTCTCGCTCCTTTGCTGAGAAGTTGAAGCATTCCTCAAATTAATTGGGAGACTTCTTCGGGGAAGCTGGATTCATACCGAGTAAAAAAACTGTGCATCTTGACGATCAGTTGTTGCACGTTCGCGAGCGATGGATCTCGTCCATAGCTCATCTTGCTGCCTTGAACCAGCAAATTGACCGTTGCTTTACTGGACCGCAGCGCCTTTTCTCCACTCACGACATTCTTCCAGACCGGTTGGTTTACATCAGGCAACATTCCGCGTTTTCTCCTTTCACGGAAGATGCTTCCTACCCTCTTATCGACACGCAGAAGTCGTTCTTGATCGGACGGTTCCGTTCATCCGACCCAAAGTCACTCCTCCATCGCATCATTTGGGATAAATCGGAGAATTGCTCCGCCCTTGTCAAGTTGGGAATCTCTTTCCCATTCCCTAAGTCTTTGGTCACAAAGGGCAGAAGTTTTTTAAATCTTTGCCGAAGATATATGCGAGAGCGCTTAGGCTTAGAGGTAATCAGACAAGAGACGGACGCTCCGAGCCCGGAGAATGTGTTCGCCCTCCCCGAGCGGAGGGTTCCGGGGCTCGGGACCGTCTCGAATCTGCACTTCAGCGGCTCTCCGCCGCGAGCCTGTACCGCAACCACGGTGGCGCTCAAATTCGGGGGGATGCGACAAATCGAGATCAGTGGCTAGCCGAACGGCCTGCCGCTGGTCTCGATTTTTTTATGGCTGTTCTCTGGTTGCTGTACCCAATGCTCCGTGCCCCATCCATGCTGTCATCCTGAGCGAAGCGCAGCGAAGTCGAAGGACCTGCGGTTCGCAGTTCCGTCGCATGGATGAGATGTCACGACAGCCGGTTATAGCATCTTTGAAACTGCTCTGGTGCGCGGAAGCAGCTTGAGTCTCTCCCGCGATTCTGTTGGAACGTTTTTCAAAAACTTGCATTGTCTCAGGCCACGACTTCAATCGTGCCCAAAAGCCAGGAAAACGACCGGCTTCAGCCTTTCAGGCAACGAGCAAAGCTTGTCGAAACATCTTTGAAACACGCTCGATTCTCATGGAACCAAGGCGGCTTTGGCCGCCTTTTTTAGCGAGGAGCTTTCCGCATGAATCATCACATTTCGAATATCTGGAATTCACCGAAGACCTCGGCAGCAGGGTTGTTGATTGCCGTCGTCTCCATTGCCAGTGTGCTTTCACAACAAGGCATCACGCTGGGCGCTGCCGGAAACGGCACTATTGTGACACTGGTCAGCGGCCTGGCCAGCGCCCTCCTTGGGCTGCTCGCCCGCGATCCAAAGAGCCAGCCCTCCTCGTCCGATTCGACTGCCAAGCTGGGCGCCTGGGCTCTGATCGCCTTGCTCATGCCCATGCCTTTCATGACCGGCTGCTCGGGCACATCCGTCGCGCAGAACATTGTCAACTGGACGCCGACCCTGCAGAGCGCGGTAGCTACGGTAGATTCGACCGCATCGCTGCTGGCCCCGGCAGACGCGCCCATCTTCAACGCCGCTACGGTGGGCTTTGACGCAGCTAGCAGCCTTTTGGTCGCGCAATCCAAAGCGTACCTGGCAAATCCGACGGCCAGCGTGTTAGCGCAACTGCAAATAGCCGCTGTCACTTTTCAGCAGCAGGTGAATGCCTCGCTGATGTCGGCCGCAAGAATCACCAACCCCTCCAGCCAGGCCCACGTTCTCAATGCGATCAACGCCGTGTCTACGGTAGTGAGCGCGATACTGGCGCTGGTTACATCCATTTCCACCAAGGCCGCCGTGGCTCAAATGGCCTCTCAATCGACCATCAAGCTGGCCATGGTGCGGCCCTACCTGAATGAAAGCAGCGCTGCCGCTATGGTGGCCAGCCACTATGGCGAGCCAGTCGAGTGGGCGCAAGCTCAGCAGCGCCAGGTCGAACTAAGCGCGGCCCAGGCCGGCTTCTAAGGCATTTTTCCGATTGGTATAGAGTGAGCGCCTGGCTCAAGCTTGAGGTCACTCAAAGAACAGGTAGCGCTGGCCTCCAGGCCGGCCGTCGCGTGGACCTCCCGGTCCGCGCCGCACTCTACACAAGCAGGAGAGATGCTCCAACGAATCCCCAAATGATCCCGCTGGGGCCCCATCCTCGCCGCGTTTCTGTTCTTGCGGCTTCGGGGGCCCCAGCGACAGGTCTTCGTCGTTGGGGTGATCGAGGGTGGGATACCACCAAGATATTCATTAGTTCATATCGAAGTGCCGATGCAGCGTAGGTCGGTCGTCGTCCGACGTGCCAGACGGGCTGGCTGGGTCGCCGTTCCCAGTGCTGGCCTTGTGCATCGTCGGCTTGCCGCCGTCCTTTGAGTCGATCAGTTTGCGTTTGTTCTCGATTCGAGCCAGTCTCGCCTTCACATCGTCAAACTCCGAGGTAGTCACCGTGTACTCCTCCCGCGCAGGCAGAATGCGCGCAATCTCCTCCTGCGAGTGCTCTATGCGGTCCGGAGTTTGCGGGTGATTGGCAAAGGCCTTGGACACCATGCCAGGCTTGTGTTTCTCTAAAGCCTGCACCTTCTCAAAAAAAGTGATAAATGCCTGCGGATCGTAGCCGGCGCGGTACGTATACTGCACGCCCAGGTAGTCGGCCTCCGCTTCAAACCCGCGCGAAAACTTCATGAATGCGACGGGCAAAGCGAAGTTAGCCGCCTCCCAAACGCCATAACCCGTCCAGCCCCCGACAAAGATCACCGGCCCCATCAGAATCTGCGCATAGTTCTGCCGCGTCATCTCGCGAGCGACGTGATGCGCGCACACGTGCGCCGTCTCATGGGCCATCACGCCGGCAAGCTCCGCCTCTTCGTCCGCATTCAAAATCAAACCTGAGTTTACGAAAAAATATCCGCCCGGCAGAGCAAATGCATTGATCTCATCCGAATCGATGACTTTAATCGTGAACGGTACCTTGCAGTCCGAGTTCCTCACAATATTCTGGCCGATCCGGTTCACATATTCGGTCACCACCGGATCGGTAATGAACCGCGTGCTCTTCTCGATTTCCGTGGCATACATTCTGCCCATCTTGATCTCGGTATCAGTCGAGTAGAAGTTGCGCCAGCCTCGCGAACCAATCTCGCGATTCCCCACAGCGCTCACATCTTCGATCGAACCAGCCTTCACGTTAACCGCTTGGCTGCCAGGCTCGATCACCGAATCTGGATGAACGCTCGCGGCTGGAAGATCGCCTCCCACCGGCGTTGTTCCCGGCGCAGATTCGGCTGCTGGAGTCGTCGACGTTGGCGTGGACTGACACCATGACCCAGTCGCCAACAAAAGCGCCAACCCCGCCAGAAACGCTGCTTCGCACCCTTTCCGAACTGCCCTCATATCCTAACCCTCAGCGCAATTCCATTCTCGCAGCTTACGCTTCCCGGCAAAAGGCAAAGGCCGCGCCCCGTCCGGGAAGCGGCCTCTTTAATTCGGATCGGCAGAAACAGACGGCCATGCGGAATTCAAATCCAGAGCACGCCTATACCCATCTTCCCTTCGCCACTTGGGTCAATGAATTCCTTGTGAGTGTAGCTTCCTTTCACCTCATCCCAGAACTTATAAACTTCCTTCGGCAACTCACTGGGCTGAATGTCGTGAAAGGCGACCAAACCTCCGCTCCGAACCAGCGGAGAATACATCGCGAAATCCTTTCGGGCCCCTTCGTAGCTGTGATCCCCGTCGATAAAAAGAAAATCCAGTGGATGTCCCTGCAAGACTTTTTGAATGCTCGTCAAGGTTTCCGGCTTGTGGGAGTCTTTGCGCATCAGGAATAACGACTGCCCTTTGCGTATGAATTTGCGAAACAGCGGCATTTGACCCGCCCGATAAAAATGGCCGATAAACGTCGTGGAATAATCGACGCTGATGACCGTAGCATCCGTGCCTGAGACCTGAGAAAACACAAAAAGCGTGCCACCCCGATAAGTGCCAATCTCCAGGATGTATTTACACTGCTGCGCCTTCACCAATTTGGCAAGCTCAACGAATTCAAAGGTCGATTGCTGAGGACGGATCGCAGGATACTCCATTGCGATGCCGATCAATTCCTCCGGTGTTGTCGTCTCCTGTATTTCCTTAATCCGCCTCAACAGTGAAACAACTGAAAACGCGCCAAGAAGCACCGTTGAAGGCTTCATTCAATATCTCCATTTCCTGCTCCGATGCTTCTCGCTCTAGAACGGGTTGATCTTGCCAAGTCCCTTTTTCTTTTTCTTCTTGCTCGATGATTCGTCGTTCAGGTCCGTCTTGGGCTTCTTCTTTTTGCCGTCAGCAGACTGAACCGGAGTCGCACCGGACTTGACGTCATTCACCTGATCAGGAGCCTCAGCCGGCTTTTCCGCGGCTGGTGCCACGGCGTTAGACGGACCCACAGGCTTCAGTACGGCATTTGGATCAGCTGCGGGCGCGCTCACAATCTGAACGCCCACCCCCGTGTTGCCCTCCGGCCTGCCCATCTGCAAAGGCGCCTGGTTCGGCTGATCGCTGCGTGGCGGCTCGTTAGGCCCAGTCGGCGACGCCACTCCTGCTGGCGCGGCAGGCCTCCCGGCGTTCACGGCGTCGGTGAAGATCGCGATGTTCTGCTTGGTCACATCCGGCGCAAGCGTACGCTTCGGATCGTCCAGGCTGGGCTCGCCCACATGCACAGCCTCCACCACCGACGGTCCATGCTTGATGATGTCGAATGTCTTATCGGTAAAACGCAATGGCTGGCGGCTCTTCTCTTCCGCATCGTTCTCGGCAACAGCCGCTTCGGTAGGCTCAGGAACCGGACGGTTCATCGCCACCAGCCGGTCACGCGCGTCTTCCACATGCGGCGCCATCGGATAACGCGTAATCACTTTGGCATAAGCCGCTGCGGCACGGTCCTGATAAACCGCGCGCAGCCGTTCCTTGATCGCGCTGGGAATGCCGGGCGCCACCTGAATCGCGTGAGCTTGGCCGGTATAAGCGTCGCCGATCCCGAGCAATGCTTGGTCGCTCTTCGAGTAAAGCGGATAAGTATCCACCACCGTCTCAAGACGCGCGATCGAAGCAGAGTAGTTATCCCGGCTACCGTAGTAGAGCCCAATCTCCGTTTCGCGCTCGCCCAGAACCTCCTGCACGTCGCGCAGCTTCTGCTTCGCGCGCGGCACCAGCGCCGACTCCGGGAACGAATTGATCATGTTCCGGTATTCCCGCTCCGCATTCTGCGCGTTCGTATAATCGCGGTCCGGCTTCTCCATCTGCTGGTAATAAATGTCGCCCACCTTCATCTGCGCCTCAGCAGCTTCCGGGGCTTCCGGGAAGAAGGTGATAAAGTCCTTGTACTCGGCCTCGGCTTGGGTAAAAGCCGCGGTGCCGCCTTCCTTGAACCAGCTATCGCCCACCGCCAGCTTGGCGCGCATCCGGTATTCCGAGTCGGGATAAGTATTGAGCATCGTCTGCAGGTCAAGCCGCGCCACGTCAAAGCGACCCTTCTTCATGGCGATCATGGCCTTGTCGAAGAGTTCCTTGTCAGGCTGCTTCGAACTCACGCCAGCCAGCGGGTTCACGCTCAAGTCCTCGTTCTTTTTCTTCTTGGGCGCCTTTTCCTTAGCCTGGGCAGCAACTCCACCCAGCATCAGAACCGCCAAAGCTACCGCGGCAATCGTCTTGGTCAACCGGATCATAACCCCTCATTGCGGCTCACCGGCCCGTCGACAGGCCGTTCACCTAATCTCGTTCGTAAAATCATCTAGAGCAGCCAGACTCTAAGAGCTAAAAGCTAACAGCTAACAGCTAAGAGCTAACAGCTAAGAGCTAACAGCTAAGAGCTAAGAGCTAAGAGCTAACAGCTAACAGCTAACAGCTAACAGCTAAAAGCTAAAAGCTAAAAGCTAAAAGCTAGAAACTGCTCCATCCACAGCCGCGCGAGCAGCCGCCAACAATGCCTGCGCATCCCGCGCCGGGTGTCCCGCGCCAAAAACAGCGTTTCCCGCCACCAGCAGCTCCGCTCCTGCTTGGACGATGCGAACCACCGTATCGTGAGCCACGCCCCCGTCCACTTCGATTCTAAATGCCAGCCCCAGTTCCTCGCGCAACTGGGCCAGACGCCGAATCTTGTCCAGCGAAAACTCAATGAACTCCTGCCCGCCAAACCCCGGATTCACGCTCATCACCAGCACATGGTGAACCATCGGCAGAATGTCGATCAGCAAATCCACCCGTGTCGCCGGATTCAGCACCACCCCCGGCTTCATCCCGTGCTGCGCTATCAGCCCCAGCGTGCGATGCAGGTGCCGGCAAGCCTCATAGTGAACGCTCACCCAGTCGGCTCCAGCCTCGGCAAAAGCGGGAATAAACTCGTCCGGATTCTCGATCATCAGGTGGCAATCCAGCGGCAGTTTGGTAGCCTTGCGCAGGCTCTTCACCACCAGCGGACCAATCGTAATGTTAGGCACAAAATGCCCATCCATTACGTCCACATGAATCACCGTGCCGCCGCCCAATTCAGCCGCGGCAACCTCCTCGCCCAAGCGAGCAAAGTCCGCAGAAAGTATCGATGGAAGCAGTTCGACCATAGCTTTTTGGATGCATCTCCTGGCAGAATCAGTGTATCAGCGCGGAGACGCAGGACATGCGGAACAGCATTTTGTCGGTCGGGGCACCGCAATTTTTTGGAACCTGATTCTCTCCACAAAAGTGGGTGCCCCACAAAAGTGGATGTCCACAAAAGTGGGTGCCCCACAAAATTGGGTGCCCCATCCTTCGCTTCTTTCTAGCGAAGGGTGGGCTACGACAAAACTCGACCGCCAGTTCGGGATAGAATTCATTCGTCATGACGAAACTTGTTCGTTACCAGCAAAGCGGATCTTTCCATTTTCTGACCTTCAGTTGTTACAACAGACAGGCATTGTTGACGCGGGAGGGTGCATACGCCGTCTTCGAGCGCGAGCTTGAAAAGGTGCGTGTGCGATATGGCTTTGTAGTGGCCGGATACGTTTTAATGCCGGAACACGTTCATCTTCTGGTTGGAGAACCGCACAAATCGTCTCTGTCGGTTGTGCTCCAGGTGTTGAAACAGCAGACATCGCGCAAGCTGAAGCAAAGTGGAGAAATTCAGTTTTGGCAGAGGCGCTACTACGATTTCAACGTCTTCACCGAAGAAAAGCGAGTCGAGAAGCTTCGCTATATGCATCGCAATCCGGTCAAGCGCGGCCTGGTCCATAAGCCGGAGGATTGGCCACAGTCCAGCTTCCAGCACTATGCAACGGGAGAGATCGGAACCGTTGAAATAGAGTCTTTCTGGACAGGAGCACGAAGAGATGGCCGGGTGCCTCGCCCTTGAACTGACCAAAAAGTGGGGTGCCCCATCCTTTCCGCAGTTCTATCGCGGAAAGGGTGGGATACCACCAATCCCAACCCACTCCGGCCGATTCGCCAATCGCGTTCAGAGCGTGTAAGGAATCCGCACTCCTGGAGTGCCTGCGGGGAAATCGCGCGTATTGCGGGTGATGAGAACCCGGCCATCGCCTTCAGCGGCCGCCTGAATGACGGCGTCGGGCAGTTTGATCCTGCTCGTCCTGCGCAGAAGAAATGCCCGTTCGGCCACATCGGCGACAAGGGGCAAGGTATAGAAGTTCAGCAAAAACAAACGCGCATCCGCCTCATTGGCAGCGGTCGAGCCCGCCATCACTTCCATCCAGCTGATGATGCTCACCGCGCGGTCCGCGTGCCTGTCACACTCGGCGCGGGCCTGCGGAATGCCGCGCAGATAATCGATCAGAATGTTGGTGTCGAACAGAACCGGCGTGCTTACCATTCCGCGCGCATCCTCTCCTGATATGCAACTCCGTCCTCGGAAAATTCGGACCACGCCCCAAAGGCTGCATGGTTCATCTTCTTGCGGTGGGGCGCAAGAGAGTTTGCCACCACCTGCCGCACAAACTCGGCACGCGAGATGGAAAGCTTCTTGGCTACCTGAGTCAGCAGCTTCAGATCCTCCTCCGGAATGTCGATGAGCGTTCGCACAAACTCTCCTCTTCAAAATGACGATATATAAAAGGTATATCAGAATATGACGTGAATGTATATCGACGGGCAGCTACCCTATTTAAGCGACTATAGGTGGGGCGTCACGAACCTCATGAGTTCAGCGCCGTCCCCGCCGCAGGGTTTGCAGAAAATATCCCTCGCCTGGCGCACACTTGAAGAGTGAGGACAAGGAGTGCGAATACGATTTCCACAGCGGTGAATTAATCTGCAAAAAATCAGGCACCCCCTACCCCCCTACAATATTTATTTTCACCCTGAATTCGTGCAGATTAATTCATCGTTTGTGGATCATGATTTGCAAAGCCAACCATTCAGAAACAAAAAATATCGTTAAATACTGGTTCGATCCTCGAAACAATCGATGTAAAGTCAACGGGATTACGGGCACATAACAGGTTCTTCGCTCACGCCAAGTGCGCTCCGGACGCTCTCAATCACAGGCTTCCAGTCGCCAATTTTAGGCTGACGGAACAGGCGCAATGTCGGATACCAAGGGCTCTCGGTCCGCGCGTTGAGCCAGCGCCAGTCAGCTGCGAGGGGCAGCAGAAGCCAGACCGGAAGACCTAGCGCTCCAGCCAAATGCGCCGCCGAATTATCAATCGTAATCACCAGATCCATAGCCGCAACCTGCGCCGCAAACCGGTCCATATCAACGAACTGGTCCACGCTTCGGTCGATGAACAAAGGTGCATGAGCAGCGGCCGCCTGCTCTTCAAGCGCATCAAAGTTTCCATATTGCAAGCTAATCCAGCGAGTCCCGCCAAGCGCAAACAGCGGAGCAAAGCTTTCGAGACCAATAGAGCGCTTGCGTCCAGTCTTCAGACTCTGGGTGTGCCAAGCTAGCCCAACAAGCTGTCGGCCATCGTGATACTGATTGCGAAATCGATCTCGCTCCGCAGCATCAGCCTTCAGGTAAGGCGAAGTAGTTGCAGCAAATGCAGCTTCCGTGCTGCGAAACAATCCAGGCAAACTGCCCGCAGGCAACTGCGCGGCAATCTCCGCTGTCTGCGCTTCCGCCGGTCCGCAACCTGAGACGACTTCAACACCCGCAAACGACCGCTCAAACAAAGGCTTGAGCCGCTTGTCGCAATCGAGCACAATGCGGTTGCCGCTGCGAACTGCATCAGGAATCATTCCTGCAAACTGAATCTCATCGCCAATGCCTTGTTCGCCCCACAAAAGCAGTCGGCCTGACTCCAGCCGCTCGCCCGTCCAGACAGGCTGCGGATAAGCCCGCCACGGCGTATCATGATCGATCGACTGCCAGCGGCTTTCGTAGTTAGGCCAACCAACTGCAAAATTCCCGCTCTGTAGCAGAGCCAGCGCCTGACCAAAGCGAGCCTGCGAATAATCCGGCTTGATCTCCAGTGCTCGGTCAATTCGTACGATCGCCTCATCCAAACGGCCAAGATCCTCAAGAACGCAACCCAGGTTGTAATGCGCCTCAGCGTACTCCGGTCTCAGTTCCAGCGCCCGCTCAAAATTCGCCGCCGCCTCCTCCAGCCTCTCCAGGGAATGCAGCGTGTTGCCCAGGTTATAGTGCGCCTCGGGCAACTGCGGCTTGAGCTCGATGGCGCGCCTATAACAGGCCATAGCCTCATTCAGTTTGTCCACCTTGTCTTGAGCCTGACGCAAATTGCCGAGGTTGTACCAGGCTTCCCCATACTCTGGATTGAGAGTTAGCGCCCGTGCATAACATGCCTCCGCTTCGTCGAGCTTATTCTGGGCCAGCAGCGTGTTTCCCAGGTTCCCGTGGAACGCCGCCATTCCTGGCTTCAGCGCCAGCGCGCGCCTGTAACTCGCCTCCGCCTCATCCAACTTGCCTTGCGCCTGCAGAGCGTTGGCGTGATTAAAACAGGCCTCGGCAAACTCCGGCTTGAGGGCCATCGCTCGCTCGTGGCTGGTCACAGCTTCCTCAAGCCTGCCCTGCGATTGCAAAATATTGCCCAGGTTGACATGCGCTTCCGCCAGGTCTGGACGCAATTTGAGCGCCTGCCTGAAGTGCGCTTCAGCCAGATCGTGTTTGCCTTGCGCCTCCAGAACAGCGCCAAGATTCATCTGCGCCTCTGCCAGTTCCGGGTTGATAGTCAGCGCCCGCCCATAGCTGGCCGCTGCCTCCTCCAGCCGGCCCAGTGCCTGCAAAGCCGTGCCCAGGTTGGAGTGGTATGCCGCCGGTCGCTTGTCGCTCGCAATAGCCTTGCTGATCAACTCGACAGCAATTTCGTCGCGACCCACCTGATGAGCCAGCACGCCCAGCAGATGCAGGCTGTCCGCATGATGCGGATCAAGCTCCAGAATCTGCCGATAAATCCGTTCCGCATCCGCCAGTTGCCCGCCCTGGTGAAGTTGGATCGCGCCGGAGCACATGCCTTGAAGGTCCACAACCGGACCCTGGCTTTGCCGCCTTGGAACAAGGTGCAGATTGCGGTTCATGGGGTCAGTGTAAGTGTTAGAGAGTCTTCATCTGGCGGAGAATGTGCGATCAAATGAGATTGACGCCGCCTGTCTTTCCCGCTCTGGGTGGTTCCCATTCTGGGCGGTATTTGAGGCGCCCCTCGAAGGCGTATCCGAACCACCGGGAGTTTGTCGCTCCCGGCGGCCAATCCATTGCTCGTTTTGTTTTGCTACCGATAAATAAAGGGCGCGTCGAATTCTCTTGCATGGGGCGCGTGAATGACCTGAACAGGCATGGCCAAGCTGAAGTCAGAGAATCCTTTCGGCTGATCGAAGTCGCTCGTACCGTCCGAATAAATCTCACTCTGGCCGGCTAAAACTTTCTGACCAGTCTTGAGAGTTTGATACGCGTTGAGGGTATAGAAGTGGATCTTCATGCGTTCCAAATCAAACTGCATGAAGCGGTACCACCCGTCGCCACCTGCGCTGCCCAAAGTGGTGTTCCCTTGATAGTCACTCAGGACCTGGTACACAGGATTGCCGTCGTTGTTGTTATCGATGCGGACGTTCTCTCCTTTGGAGACGCCAGGCCCGCATGGTTCTACCGTAGTTGTCAGATTCGAAGTAGAGGTCCATGAGTGACCGCAGAGCACCAGGAAGATCTGGTTGTTGGGCGCAATCAAGTCGGTCCAGATATTTTGCGCGGCGTTATAGCCGTTGGGTGAACCAATCAAATATGTGGCGGCATTGCGCACCGCGGGATCGGAAGGGTCCAAAGGCAGATTGTTGTCGCCCCACGCTGGCGGAGCAATGTACGAGTGCGTAGTTACAATTGTCGCGTAACCTTTGTGGGAGTCGATCACCGTTTGCGCCCACGCAATTGCGTCATTGCTCGGCTCCATCTCAAGGGAGATGTGAAGGAATTGCTTGCCACCGCCCGTGAAAATCTGAAAGCTTGACAGTCCATAGTTGCAGGCTGTGCCGGCGGCAGGGTACTCACCGGTTCCTTTGCTCACGTCACCGGTACTGATATACCCCACTTCATCCGAGGCGCCTCCGTACCACGGTTTGTCGCGAAAGTATCTCGAGCGAGATCCGAAGTGATCTTTCCACCAAGGTGCCGTACTCACTAAAGGAGGATAACCTTCTCCAGTAGTGGTGTAGTACATATTGTCGTAGTCATGATTTCCAGGGGTTAGTCCAAAGGGAATTCGCGCTTCATGCAATACGTCAAGCGCTTCTACGGCATTGCTCCATTCGATGTTTTGGGGCAGATTGTATTTCGTGGGGTAATCGATCGTGCTTCCATCGCCGTGCTCAACCACGTCGCCAACATGCGTAACGAACCGTAGATTCATTTCATACTTCTTCTCGGCCAGATACCTTGTCTGATCCAGAAAGAAGTTCACGTTCAAGGGTTGCGGCTGGGTCGCATCAACATAATTCTGTGTATCCGAAATCACGGCGATGGTGAAAAACTCCGCGCCTGGGCCGGCCAGGGGTAACCCTCCAAGTATCTGAGACCTTGCGGTGGTGGCGACAGCCGCCATACCCGCTGCGCCGATCTTAACGAAATCTCTCCTCGTAAACTCTTTCACACTTTCCTCCTTGCACTTGGGCTTGCTCGTGTACATGTAAAACTGCGAGCGTCTTCATACGCATCTCCGTGCTAACGGTTACAACGTCGTCCGGAATTGTGAAATGCTGCTATCTGGCATTACCACACCGGTCCGTTAAAAGAAGATGAGCGCAAGGTAATTTTTGAGACAGAAGGGCAGCGTCGCCCATTGCCTGGCTGTGACCCCAAAAGAACGGTGTTGGTGACCGAACTTATCTTCAGGCCCGTTGCCCGTTTGTAGATTCTTCTGAAGCTCATCCTTTGTTTCATCGCAATTTAACATTGCAGAGAGAGAATAGATTTCCGTCGCTGGATTTACGTGATCGCAAATAGAATCCTGCCAAGACGGTCCTAAGTGAATCTATCTTCATGCAGAGATCTATCGCATCAATTTCGCTTGCAGTTTCTTCACTGACTGCCCTTCTTGCTTGCCTTCCCCTGAACGCTCAATCGGCAAAGAACATATGTCCGCGACCAGCCGCTGGCAGCATCGTTGAAGAGCCTGAGGATTTGCGCAGTCGGAAGGGCGTGCTAGAGACAAAACTGACTATCGTCAATGGAACAGATCCGGATGGCTCCATTCGTTACTGCTACATCGATGCAACAGGCAGGGAATCTCCAAATCTGCGCGTTGCTCCCGGCGATCTGGTGATCCTTCATCTCAAGAACGCTTTGATGAATCTTAGCCCTGGAACAGCGTTGCCGGTCCATATCCATTCCGAGATGCATCCCACAAAGGCCGGCGCTCGGAGCGAAGATCCTTGCGTCAGCGGTATCATGAGCGAGGTTTCGACCAATCTTCACTTTCATGGAATTACGATTCCTCCGGTCTGTCATCAGGACGAAGTTCTCAAGACCTCGATCCAGCCCGGCGACACTCCATTTGAATATCGTTTTCGCGTTCCTGACGATGAGCCGCCTGGCCTCTATTGGTATCATCCGCATATTCACGGATTCAGCAAGGCTCCGATTCTAGGAGGCGCATCTGGCGCGCTGATCGTCGAAGGAATCGAACGTGCCAAGAAAGCTGTAGCTGGCCTCCCAGAGCGCGTGTTCATTGTTCGCGATCTCGACCTCATCAATCCAAGTGCTCCGCCCTCAAAATCTGAGCCGGTGGTTCCCAGGTTTCTCGTAGATCGAGATGGAGATGCAGCCAACACCGGCACTGGTTTCGGCAAGCCGGCCAAAGACTTATCCATCAACTATGTGCCGGTTCCTTACCCAGACTACCCTCCCGCTGTGATTCAGATGAGGCCAAAAGAACGGCAATTGTGGCGCGTCTTGAACGCCTCCGCAATCACTTATCTCAATCTCGCTGTTCTCTTCAACCGGGTACCGCAACCGTTGGAACTTGTGGCCATGGACGGTGTACCCATGAGTCACGAAGATTTGAATGGCGAATCAGTCAATTCGCAAAATCATCTTGGCCTTCCTCCGGGCGCACGAGTGGAGTTCATCATTACAGGCCCTCCTGAAGGTCAATCCGGATTGCTGGTTACCAGAGCTGTGGATACCGGCCCGGGCGGAGAAAACGATCCCAATCGCACGCTCGCTACAATCGTTGCTTCGCCGTCCGCACCCGAGCCTCGCTCGAAACTGGATAACTCTCCGCTACCGCTTCCACCTCCCACCAAGGCATGGCTTGGAAGCGTGGCCCCCGCGCGAGTACGCCGGCTATATTTCTCTGAAAAACTTGCCGTGCCCGACGACCCGACCAGCGCCGTGGGGTTCTATCTCACCGTCGATAGTCAGGAGCCGAAAATGTTCGACATGAATTCGGGCATTCCAAATATCGTCGCACAGCAGGGAACTGTAGAAGATTGGATCATCGAAAATCGCTCCAATGAACTGCACGCTTTTCACATTCACCAGTTACACTTCTTGCTGCTCGATTACATGGGAAAGCCGGTGAATGAAAACTTTCTCCGTGATACCGTCAACGTGCCTTACTACAACGGACGAGCGCTCTCCTATCCTACCGTTCGCCTGCGCATGGATTTCCGTGATCCCAATACGGTGGGAACCTTCGCCTATCATTGCCATCTGCTGGAGCACGAAGACAAGGGAATGATGGGATCAATTCGGGTGGATTCAAGTCAACAAAATCTTGAAAAAAACATCAGAAATCCAGAGCAGAGCTATTGATTTGACTATTCCGTCGCACAACCGTTCATCCCTGCAAAGGAAAAACTCGCAGTAGCCTTTGACCTTCCATTTAATTCTGAAGCAATCGAAAATTCACAAGTTTTTAACGCGCTTTACCTGCTTATTTAATTGAACGGGCTTAAGTTTCTTCCAACCGAGGCGCACACTCGGATTCCCCTGGAGGTAATCAAAAATGACAATGAAGCTTCTCACCCTTACAGCCCTGCGGGCTGCGAGGACAGGGCTGGTATCCTCTGTGATATTCCAGCTCACGATTGGCAATGTATTCGCTGCCGAGCCACCTCAACCCCAGTGTCATGACAACGATACAAAAACGCCGATCAAGCACGTGATCGTCATCATCGGCGAGAACCGTAGCTTTGACCACGTCTTCGCCACTTACGTGCCGAAGGATCGAAGAGAGCACGTTCTCAACCTTCTGTCGGAAGGAATTGTGAATGCTGATGGAACCGAAGGCCCCAACTTTGCCAAGGCCGAACAAAGCGCAGCCACTGACCAGCAGCCCGACGCATTCCTGCTAAGTCCGAGCAAGTCTCCCTTTCCCGGGGCCGTACTCCCTGCGCCTCTGGTGGGTGGGCCGACTGATTCTTATATCACGGGCGATAGTCTGACTCTGGCACAACAGTCTGAAAACGGTCTTACTGCAGCGGGATATCCAGAACTGATCTCCGGCGGCACGGGCCAGACTGGCAAGATTCCAGACCAACGCATCAGCAACGTCGACGCGCTTCCAGCCGGTCCGTTTCAGCTGACAAACGGAACCACGTTCACTTACAACGCCTATGCGGCCAGCCCGGTTCACCGCTTCTATCAGATGTGGCAGCAGCTTGATTGCAGCATCGAACATGCAACGTGGGAAAACCCATCCGGCTGTGATGCGCAGTTATTTCCCTGGGTAGAAGTAACTGTAGGTGCCGGCACCAACGGTGTAACTCAGCCTGCTAACTTCAGCACTGAGTATTCGCCCACTGCCGTCACCACGGGCGAAGGGTCCACGGCGATGGGCTTCTACAATGTGCAAAAAGGCGATGCGCCATACCTTAAGCAACTAGCCGATACCTACGCCATGAGTGACAACTTCCATCAATCCGTCAATGGAGGTACGGGCGCGAACCACATCATGTTTGGCCACGCCGATGCGATCTGGTTCAGCGACGGCAATGGTCACCCGGCCGTCCCTCCCCACAATGTCATGGTTTACTCTGGCACTCCCGACGCAGGTGTCGTGGACGAAATCGAGAATCCGAATCCAGCTGCGAACACCAATAACTGGTATACAGAAGACGGTTATGGCGGCGGCGGTTTTGGGTCTGCTCAATACGGCGGCGGCTCTTACACCAACTGTTCCGATACAACACAACCCGGCGTTGCGCCAATCGTGAACTACCTTCACAGGCTGCAACCCCACATCGATCCGCGTTGCGAAGCAGGCCGCTACTACTTGTTGAACAATTACAACCCGGGATACTTCGGCAATGGCAACAACGCTTATATTGACCACACTCTCTTTAACACTGCGTTCACCATTCCACCGTCCTCGGTGCCGAGCATTGGTGACTCCCTGATCAAAGCTGACGTTTCATGGAAGTATTATGGCGATCAGTGGAACAACTATGTCCCAGACCCTTATCAACTCAACTACGGTGCGATCGGAGCCAACACGGATGAGTATTGCACGATCTGCAATCCCTTCCAGTACGACGCTTCGATCATGGCCAACGCCGCTGTCCGTACTGCCCATATCCAGGACACTCTGAATCTCTACAGCGACATTGCAAACGGTACCCTGCCTGCTGTTTCCATCGTCAAGCCCAGCGGACTCGTCGACGGTCATCCAGCTTCTTCCAAGCTCAATCTCTTCGAGTCCTTCGTGCAGAAAATCGTCGATGCCGTTCAAGCCAATCCCAAACTCTGGGCCTCCACCGCGATCTTTATCACCTTTGACGAAGGCGGCGGTTACTACGATTCCGGCTACGTTCAACCTCTGGACTACTTCGGTGACGGTACACGCATTCCGCTGCTCGTGGTATCTCCTTATGCGCGGCCAGGCCACATCGCCCACGAGTACTCTGACCACGTTTCGATCATCAAGTTCATCGAAGCCAACTGGCGGCTTGAGCCAATCACAAGGCGCAGTCGCGACAACTTCCCCAATCCGATAGCCTTCAGTGAGAACCCCTACGTGCCGATCAACTCTCCGGCTCTCGATGACCTTTTCAACCTGTTCAATTTTCCAGACCGGCGGTAATCGAACATAACTATCGAATGATTGCCGGAGTTGGCAAGCCAACTCCGGCAATCATATTTCAATCACTGCGTTTCTGGATAGCTGAAAGCATTTTTGATAGATATTGATTCTGATTCTCGCTACATGGATTTGGTTAAGGAAGTCGGATTTACTTCATAATAGCGGCGTGCAAACTTCCCTCGCCGGTCGCAAGAATATAGGCCGCATAAAGTTGCCCACCCGATGGGCCATTTCTGGCTCAGCGGGTGGGCATTTGTTGTTCCTGCAAGCCCGTTAGAAGTAATACTTCAAGGCCAGCTGGAAGAAGCGGCCATCGGGCGTATAGTTCCCCAGGAAGGCAGTGCCGGTAATCTGGCCGCCTCCGGAGCCCGTTCCGGTGTTCGATGGAGTTCCCCATGAAGGTGTATTGAAGAGATTGAAAACATCGGCGCGGAATTGCAGATACTGCTTCTGATAGGTTGTGAAGTTCTTGGTCACTGTCATGTCAATCCGCTCGTATCCAGGTCCAGAAATCTGCGAACGCGGACTACCAAGGTAGGGCAGGATATTCGCGGCGCCGGAGATTGGTGTCGTGACTGTGCTAGCTAAAGGTGGATCCTTGAATGCGCAGGGGTTGTACCAGTTGTTTCGATTGCGCACAGTTGCAGGGCAAGTGATATTCGGATTGCTTGCGTTCGGTGTCCCGCCGCCCTTGAATGGATCGCTTATCCGAGTCGGGTACGCTCCCGCTCCATTGACAGTCGGCGTGTTTGAGCCGACGGTAAATGGATTTCCATCCTGCGTGCGGAAGAGCATGGTTGAATTCCATCCGCCCACAAGAATGTCCATTACTTTGTTGTGATTGAGGTACTTGCGTCCCGCGCCGAACGGCAATTCATAGGTGCCTGTGAAAGTGAACCGTTCCCGCACATCGAAGGGAGAGTTGCCGTAATCAATCCTCAGGCCGAAGACGTTGTACATACGGTCGCCTCCGTCGTTGTTGCTGGGAAGCGGTTCTCTTGAGTCATCCAGATTGTGCGACCAGGTATAAGACGCCAGGTAACTCAAACCGTTCGAAAAGCGCCGCTCAAGTTTAGCCTGCAACGAGTTATAGTTGGCCATCGCCCCAAATGAGATCGCGTGGATGTTGCCGTAGAATGCCGGGTATGGCGAGGTTGCGCCGCCGAACTGACCTGGAGGCAGCAACTCGGTATTGCCATTCTGCCACACCACGACAGCCAAGTGCCGCGCTTCGCTACCCACGTACCCCAACGTAGCGGTCGTGTTGTTGGTGACCGCATATTGGAGAGTCAGGTTTTGATTGATGGTGTAAGGGGTTTTGATATTCTGATCCCACCCAGTTAGACCCGGTAGGTATGGAGCGGCAGCGGCTCCTGCAGGGCCCGTTTCGTTGAAGAGATTATTTCCGGGGCATGGGCTATTTCCAGCAGTCGGCGCTACGTTGGTATTGCAATTGCCGTTAGGGTAAGTCTTCTCAATGTCGAAAGGATAATTTGCTCCCAGGTTCACGTAATTTCCCAAGTTTTCGACGCCATCAAAGTAGAACCCGCCTGCGGCGCGAACAACCAGTTTATCCATGGCCCGGTACGAAACTCCCAGTCTCGGAGCAAAGTTATCCTTTTGCGGATTGAGAAGGGACCGATTACTGCTGGTGGAGACGGTAATATTGTCCGCAGCTAAGTCACCGGCAAAGAGCGAACTGAAAGTGCTGATGACGCTCTGCTTGGAAGTCGGTAAGACAAAAGCTCCCTTTCCAGCCCCTCCAACGTTGATCGGGGTCGTGGGGTAGAACTCAGCCTGAGAGTCCGTACTTTCAATGGGCGCCGAAAAGTAGTCATAGCGCAGGCCCATATTGACGACAAGCTTTCTGTTGACCTTCCAGTCATCCTGAATATACGCTGAGCGGTACCAGCGTCCGTTATTGGTGGGGGTGGGATCAGATACATAGGTATAATCCATACCCGACCCTTGAGTCCCGCCAAATCCCGATGCTCCAGCGCCCGTTGTTGCGTTTCCAGCGGCAAAGAAGTCAGCCAAGCCATATCCCGAGGGGAAATAGCTTCCTGGCTGGCTTGTTTGTGTGCCGGCGTAATTATATGCGCCCTTTCCGAAAGTTGGCTGATAGACAGAATAACGAACATTCTGGATATCCACGCCAAATTTAATCGAGTGATTGCCCATGATTTTTGTTGCGTCATCAATGATCTGATAAACGTTCTGGCCTTCAGGAGAAGGCTGGAACAACGGAGGCCCGATTTCAGGGAACTCGTTAACCCAGATTTGCGGCAAACCACCATTACCCAATGCGGCTGAGTAAGGTGCAAGTCCACCGAGACCGTATTGTGAATCGAGGGTCCCGTTGTTATAGCTCTGCTGATACCACGCGTACGAGCCCCAGTTATAGGCGAAGCGGGCTTGGTTGATCAGGGTAGGCGAAAAGACGTGATTCCAACTGAGAACCGCGTTCTTGGCGTTGTTGATAAAATACCCGTCATTGTCGGTGCCGCTGCCGTCGAAAACAGGGCCCAGAACAGCACCAACATACTTGTTCTCATGCTGCCAACTTACGCGGCCGAAGACCTGATCCTTTTCACTCTGGTTGTAATCGACACGCACGTCAAACTGGTTGGTGGTGTCTGTCACTCCCTGAGACCCGGCCCAGTTGTTGTAGACCTGCGACGCCGGGACACTGCTTATTCGCTGCCCCGGCGGTTTTGAATAGGCTGCCAGAAAGAGAGCCTTTGCAACCGGGTCGATTTCGTTTGCGCACATGACGTTATTGGGATTACCGCAGGCTGTTCCCATCTTGGCCGCGCCGATTCCAGCGGTCTGGACGCCGCCACCGGAGTACGGCTCAAAGAGCTGCCAGAAAAGGCTTTGATTTGTGTTAGCCGGAGTCAGCAACTCTGAGAAATCGCCTGGAGTAGCCAACATTCTGGCCGTTGGCATACTGGTAATGTAGGGAAAATCTTGAATGATTCGGTTTCCCTCGTAATCGAAGAAGAAGAAGGCCTTGTTCTTCCAGATCGGCCCACCCACGGTACCACCAAATTGATTCTGATGGTAAGGTTCAACGGGTGCATGCGCTAGGCCGGATGCCCACTCGGTGGCTGGTGCCTCTCCAAAGTCGTTATTGCGCATGAAGTTCCATAGATCGCCATGGAAGTGATTGGTTCCCTGTTTGACGCTGGCATTAACTACTGCGCCTGCGGAGTGGCCGAATTGGGCACTGGAGTCCGCAGTTTGGATATTGAACTCCTGCAGCGCATCGGGCGGAGGCTTCACGTTGTAGCTTGCGCCATTCAGAAAGTCGATGGAGTTCGAGTTATTGTCGACTCCGTCCAGAATGAAGTTGTTTTCAGTCGCGCGCTGACCGTTGGCGTTGAAGTCGCCATTGCCCTGGCCGCGTGAACCGTTGGAAGGGTTGACGCCTGTCGACAATTGAGCAACAAAAACGTAGTTGCGCTCGTTGAGTGGGATGTCAGTGATTTGCTTGTCGGTCATGACCTGGCCAGTGGATGACTCGTCGGTCTGGAGCAGCGGGGTGGCATCTGAGTTTACTTGAAGCGTCTCAGTTACCTTGCCGACCTGAAGCTGGATGTTAGCCTCTAAACGGCCGTTGACATGCAGTACCAGGCCGCTCTTGGTTGTGGAAGAGAAGCCAGGCGCACTCACCGTAACCGAGTAGTTGCCGATTCTAATGGGCTGAAAGGTGTAGACACCACTGCTGTCGGTTTGAGAGTCGAGCGTGAAGTTGGTGTCGACATTGGTGAGGTGCACGGCGGCATGCGCCACCGCGTCACCCTTGGGGTCAGTTACGGTTCCTGTGATTGCGCCTTCGTCGAGTTGCCCGTAGAGCAACCGAGGCATGGCGAGCGTCAGTAACGCGAACAGAATGAAGCAGAAGTTTCTGCCGCGATTGGTCCTCCCAAAAAATCGATTCATACTTTCTCCTGTTTTTCAGGGGTTTCATCTTTCAATTCCCCTGATGCGAAGCACCACTTGGGTGCGGTTGAAAAACTCTTTCGGTCAAGTACACTCAATAACTAGACCTCGACGCGTAAATCAGAAAGCAAGAGTCCCGAAGAAATGTGGAGAGATGTTCGATGCTCACTGCTTTAGGAGCCAGCTGGAAAGAAATCGTTTTCCTGTCAAGTTTCTACTTCAATGAAACACAGGCCTCGCAGAGTCTTCGTCTTGATTTCTTGCTGGTGCGACCCCTCGTCTGAGCTGTTTCAACGACGGAAACGATTCTAGAGCGGCTGATCTAAGACAGTACATAGTACACATGTACTACGTTTCTAATCCAAAAACCCTGGATGGCACATCGATGCTCCAGAATGCACCGCCGGGATGCGGCAGTCCGTTTAGCGGAACCGCTGGGGATAAACCGCAAGGCGTCAGACCGCTTTGTGGGTGCTCGGGTGAAGGTTTACTGAAGCTCCCAAACATGAAATCTTTAACGAAAACCTCTTGAAGAGGTTCCTTACATGGTTGATCAATTCAGTGAGTACACTGGCTCCCGCTTTTGTGGTATGCTCTGCCACGAAAGGAAATAATTATTGAGATGGATGCCTGCCGGCGAAGACTCGTGAAATCCGCCGCGATCCTGGCCGTAGATGGATTGGTGAGTTCGCGTTGGCGCGCCTTTGGCGGCGATCCCGGATTCACTGCGGCCAAAAATGGCCCAAAGGTCATCGTGTTAACTTGCGGCGGAATACGGCGGGCCGAAACTTTTCAGGAAGGCGGCCTTGAAAACATTCCGCGCCTTTACCGCGAATTGCTGCCGCAGAGCATCTTCTATCCTTTTGTGCGTAACGAAGGAGTTACATCGCATTACAACACGATTTCCAGTATTCTTACCGGAAATTGGCAGCGCGTTGATGATTGGGGAAAGACGCCACCGGCCAGTCCAACCATCTTCGAGTTATTGCGCAAGCGTATGCAGATGCCATCGGACGATGCATGGTTGATTTCAAGCAACAAAGCTCTAAGCAGCCAGATCGGAGCCAGTTCAGTTCGTGAGTTTGGACGACGCTATGGAGCGAATGTAATCTTTCCAAAGCAACTGCTCATCAATGCCGTGGTTAACGCTGCAACGCAGGGGCGCGTATTGCATATGGCGGAACGGTCGACGATGCAGCAAGAGATCGAAGCTATGCTGGAATCCAATAACTATGAAGGTCTTGGCTGGTCTTCATCGGGAGAGACTTCGACGCTGGACGAAAAGACACATGCAACGGTGCTGCAAGCCATCGACGATCTTATTCGAACCAATGCGCCAGTTACAGGAGATGAATTTACTTTTCTTGTCAGCGTGGAAGTTATGCGACGTTTTGCGCCGTCCCTGATGGTAATCACGTTTTCAGACATGGAAGTGGCGCATTTTGGTTCGTATTCCATGCACGTATCCGGCATCCGCACGGTAGACCGCCTGGCGTATGAACTATGGAACGAAATCCAGGTTAACCAAGCGTACAAGGATAAGACTACGCTTTTTATTCTTCCCGAGTTTGGACGCGATCTCGACGGCTCAAATACGAATGGTTTTTTCAATCATAGGCAGAACGACGATTCGACACGCCTCGCATGGATGATGTGTCTAGGGGCGGCGGCCAAGCCCGCAGGAGTGATCGAGCGCCCTATCCAGCACATTGACCTGTGCAATACGATTGGCGGCATCTTTGGGGTCATGACTGCAAATGTGTCAGGGAAGGTCCTGTCGGAGATTCGACTGTGAATCCAGTTATGACGCGCGATCATAATACAATCGGTACCGCAGAAGCGCCAGACTTTACTGCCTTTCGAGGGTCGATTGAGCGATTGCCGGTAACACTCCGTCCATCTCTTAATCAGCAACTGGCGCAGTGGGAGACGCTATTCCCGTTCGAACGGAACCATCTTGTTGGCTTTCTTAATGGAATCGAATCTTTAAGCCCTGCGGCGTTGAATGCGCTTACGGAAAGGCTACGGGCTCTGGAAGTTAAGATGGATGTCGGCCATTGGAATTTTTCAGAGTCAAGTGACACGTTGGAAAACGCAGGTGAGTTAGCACGGTCTGAATATTATCTGGAGTGGCGACATGAGGTGCAGAAGATATTCGAGGCCATTGATACAAGAACTACAAGTAATGCGAAGAGTGAGTTGCGACGAGGTCGTTTGATTATTCTTTTTCTCCCGGAGAATCTTCCTATCGACCTGAATTCTATCGGAAGAGAGTGGGGGAGCCATGGTCATGAAATCAAGATTGCCGGCGATTCTCGCAAGCTTCGCGATCTCGTCGTCATGGGACAACCCGATCAACCCGGTATTTGTGAATTATTGAAGGAGAGAGAAAGCTATAACGATGCGGATTTGTGGTTTATCGATGCGGATTCCAGATTGACAGACGCGCTAGCTCGCACCGACTTCTCAGAGGCCTCTTCGTTGAGTTATTCAGATCTTAAGCCGTTCCGCGACAACTTTCTCGCAGAGTTGAACACGATCCCGAAAGACATGACTGCCGCTGACCGGATAATTTTGAAAATGCGGCAGACTGACTGGAACCGCTGGTGGCCATCCAAGATTGCAGGACAAGAACGTCTTCGGGACTTTGTGGTTAACCTATTCCTGAGCGGAAACGGAGCTTTGATCTTTTCCAACGCCTTTGTGGAGTGGGCTGCATCGGAAGCGCTTCGCCGCGCTCGTCCTCACGCCATCGTCGCCTGTTTCGGGGTGCGCAGCAAACCCAAGCCATTCACGGGGATTGCAATTTTTGAGAACCAGGAAAAGATCAGCCCTATGCATGATGAGGACGATCCGGAAAACAGCGCGGTCGACGCCATGATTCTCGCTCGTTATATCTGGCTCGCCGCACAGAGATATAAGGAGTACGATGGAGCACTGTGTCTTTGCGTCTCCGAGCGTCTGAACACTGCTTATATTGTTGCGCCGCTGGAGATGAATTTAGAAATCAGTGACAGAGCTGTCGAGCCCAAGGATATCTACGGATGGATTACCTCGTGGATGGCTTCTTGAAACAACACCGCCTGCGGAGGTTTCTCGGACCGTCTCGCGGCGAACGGGAGATGAAACAATCTCAATGAAAAGGATATTTCGCAATGCCGCCGCGTTGATCTACGGCTTGATCCTCGTCGCCGGCGTTATTCTTCTGAGCGCCGCCCAAACACCCCATCCTATTTGGTTTGAGCTCAAGACGCTTCCCTTTCGACTAGAGAATGACGAAAGCAATAACCGAAATACCCCTGAGAGCATGGCCGGCGGCGTCGCTATCTTCGACTATAACAACGACGGACGCCCTGACATCTTCTTCGCGAACGGCGCTAACCTAGCGACGCTCAAGAAGGACTCTCCCAAGTACAGCAATCGACTGTTTCGCAACGACGGTAATGGTACATTCACCGATGTGACCAAAGAGGCTGGCCTGACAGGAACCGGCTACGATATAGGCGTAGCCATTGGGGATTACGACAACGATGGTCATCCTGACATATTCGTCGCTGGTGTGCATCACAACACGCTCTACCGCAATAATGGCGACGGAACCTTTACCGACGTGACGGCAAAGGCAGGCTTGGACAAGTGGAACGATCCGCAGTACGGGCCGCTGATGGCGGTTGCTGCTGTCTGGGTGGACGTGAACAACGATGGGTTGCTCGACCTATTCATCGTCAACTATATGCAGTGGACATACTCTTCATCGCCCATCTGCTTCTATGAAGGCGTAGCCGACTACTGCGATCCGCGCACCTATAAAGGCCAGCCCAATCAGTTATTCCTTAACAATGGCGATGGCACGTTTACGGATGTCTCAAAGGCCTGGGGTATTCGCGACCACATCGGCAAAGGAATGGGCGTGGGCATGGCTGACTATGATCTGGATGGCAGACCTGATCTCTTTGTCACCAACGACACGGACTATAACTTCTTGTTTCATAACTTAGGGAACAAATTCCAGGAGGTTGCATTCGAGGCCGGAGTAGCTCTTCCTGAAGATGGAGGCTTTGTTGGCGGAATGGGCGCGGACTTTCGCGACTTCAACAACGACGGCTATCCTGACATCGCTTATGTTGCATTAAATAATCAGACATTTCCCCTTTATCAAAACACCGGTAAAGGTGATTTTACCGAGGTAACAACCTCGAGCGGTATGCGCGCACTTAGCTTCCGCATGTCGGGCTTTGGCGCGGCACTGTACGATTTTGACAACGATGGATGGAAGGATCTCTATGTTAGTCGGGGGCATGCGCTCTCGCGCCCGTTAACAGGTACAAAGATCGACGAATATAACACTGTCTTTGTCAATCCCGGTGCCCGCGGGAAGTGGACCGCGCTGATCGAAGAGGCAGGATTGAACGCCGCGCCGCCGGCCCGTCACCGTGGTTGTGCCTTCGGAGATCTGGATGGCGATGGAAGGATCGATGTGGTGGTCACAGCTCTGGGCCGGGATACCGAGATATGGATGAACCGCACTCAGAAATCCGGACATTGGCTTGATATTGCTTTAAGTGGCACCAAGAGCAACCGTGATGGTATCGGAGCGCGCATCAAAGTCGTGTCCAAAAGCCTGACGCAGTATAACCATATGACTACAAGCGTCGGCTATGCTTCATCCAGTGACGGTCCTGTGCATTTCGGTCTGGGAGCGGACGACCATGCGGAGTCCATAGAGATACACTGGCCATCCGGGATCGTCCAAACGCTCACAAATGTGACGGCGGACAGAGTTATGAAAGTTACTGAACCAGCGCACTGAGTTAGTGACTCACTATCACGGATGGGACTGCGCGGCAGTCAACGCGCTCTTCAGTTGATTCGCCGAGGCATTGTCCGGGTCGAGTTGCAGCGCCTTGGCAACGGCATCCAGCGCCTCTGAAAAACGAGACTCCGCACCCAGAGTCGCGGCCAAACTGATCCAGGCCTCGGTGTATTCTGGGGTGGCCTGCACGGCATGACGAAAATGATCCTCGGCAGCCGCTGGATCGCCTTCAAGAACAATCAGGCGGCCAAGTTGGTACTGAGCAATAGACAAGTTGGGATCGAGACGAATGGCTTGTTCGAGAGCAGCACGTTCTGCGGCTGTGTCGCCTGCTCGGTTCAGAGCGACGGATAGCTGGTAGGCGAGCAGGGCACTTTCAGGCGCGGCCTCGACAGCCTCGCGATAAAGTGCGACAGCCTGTTGAAAGTTTCCGTCGGCCAGTTGTTGTGCAGCTGCACTTGCTTTGGCCCCCGCCAATGCAAGCTGTGTTTTGGCGTGTGACATCTCTTGGGACAACTTGAACTGCTCTTGCGCCAGTTGAGTCTCACCTAAAACTCGCAGGATGGTGGCAAACTGAAAGTGAGCCTCGGGGCTCGATGGATCGAGTGCTACGGCTTTTTCAAACTGCTCACGCGCGCCGTGCGAGTCTTGCAAGTGCGCGAGCGCAAGACCAAGGTAATAGCGAGAGCTTGAGTCGTTTGGATTGAGAGTTACTGCCTCATCGAGATGCTTGCGGGCCGCAGCATAGTCCTCCGCTTGGTCATCGAGGATTCCGTTCAAATTCAGGACATCGAAGCTATGCGGATCGCGGACAAGCAGCTTGGCAGCCAGTGGTCGCGCATTGGCCGTATTGCCAGAGAGAACCAAAACGCGCAAATAGATACGTTGTGCGTCTTCATCCTGCGGGTGAAGACGAAGAGATCTTTCGAGCAATGCACTTGCATCTTCGAAACGCCGTTGGTTGGCGTATACCGTGGCGAGCGCATTACTCAGACGCAGAGAGGACGGGGTAGCGCGCAAAGCCCCGGTAAGGGTTTCAACCGCCCGGTCGAGCATCCCGGCCTTGCTATATGCAAAAGCCAGGTCGATCGATAAGTTCTCATTGCTTGCGGCAGTGCGAAGCAGCTTGATAGCAGAGAGGTAATCTCCAGACGCAATCATGGATTTGCTGAGGCCATCGAGGGCGATCGTTGAGGTTGGATCAATTTTCAGCGCGGCCTTCCATTGGGCTCTGGCTTCATCTCCGCGCTGCAGTTGATCGAGCGCGGTGGCTAGAATTAGATATGGCTTGAGATTTGCAGGGTCAATTTCAATCGATTTCCGAAGCGGACCGAGCGCCTCTTCCACGCGGCCAGAAGAACATAAGTTGAGGCCGAGCAGATAAGAGAGCTGTGCGGATTGAGGAGCCAATCGGGAGGCGGCGCGAAAAGACTCGACGGCGCAGGCATACTGATTGTGGCTGCTAAACCAGACGCCAAGATTGGTGTAAGAATGCACGTCGGGCTGCTTGCGCAATTTCGCCTCAAGCTGTTGCGGCCCGGTGCAAGAAGCCCAACTGCCGAGGGTTGCGCACCCGCCCATTACAGCCAGTTCCAACGCGTGTCTTGCAAATATGGAATGCATCGGCATGTTAATGTCAGCCTTGGTAAATAGGGTCAGACCGTGCTCTCGCAAAAGTATCGACCTATTCAGCTGGACTTTAAGTTAATACTTCCTGATAGAGCCGGTACTGTTCACCTCCTATCGCCTGAAAGGGCTTGAAGGATACCTTTCCGGCTTCTGTGGCAACTTCCCAATCGAGCGATCCAGAGGCTAACTGCCGGGCACTCAACAGGCTCGCGCGAGTGATTGGCATTGCCGGCGGCCTAACACTAAAGAGCGTCAACGATCCGCGTTGCAATGCCATAAGATTAGGATGCTGCGGATCAACAGCCAGCAGTGTAAGCGGAATATCAAATTCAAGCGCGATGCGATCACCACTCTTCCAGATTCGTGTAACCCTGGCGAAGCGCCCTGGCGTGAGATCGGCATTTTCGCGCTTGCCATTGATGCTCAAAGTAGTTTTGGTTCCCGCCCATGCAGGAATTCGTAAACTCAGAGCAAAGGTCGTTTCGCGGTCCGTCTTCAACTCTAACTCGGTGTGCGCGGCGTGCGGATATTCGGTACGCTGTGTAAGAGAAAGTTTCGCGCCATGCTGACGCCAGTTAAGGCGCGAGGGAACATAAAGGTTGACATAGATTCCGTCCGCGTCGTGGAAGTACGAACTGATGCCATAGTCGGCCGTGATCTGCGGAAAGGTTCCCGAGCAGCATGGCCACTTATCGCGGTGATAGGTCTTAGCGGCAAGCATGTTGTAGTCGGAGTAATAAAAGCTGCTGCCATCTTCCTTCAAAGGCTTGGCTCCGAGGATGGTGTTGTAAAGCACTTGTTCCATGCTGTCGCCATAGCGGCTATCCCCGGTAACGGCGAGCAGATAGCGCCCAATTTTGAAGTGCCCGTATGCGCCGCAGGGGGTTTCGAAACTGGCATGAGACTTTGCAAGGCTCGCGCCGATTGCACCGCTCCCAGGAACGCGGAATTGCTCATCCGGGCCCCATCCTCCAGTTGCAAAGCTCTGCGCCCGGACAAAATCGAAGCCGTTTTGCGCGGCGCGCAAGTGTTTCGGATTGCCCAGAACAAGATAGGACTGCATCGCGGAACTGAATGCGTTCAGGTGACTATAAGCGTGCTGTCCCGGCAAAACATTCTCTCCGCGAGAGAGCGGATCAAAATAGAGATCGTCTTCAATGAACCGCGCAGCTAATTCGCGATAGCGCGGGTTACCGCTCAGCCGGTAAGCCAGAAAGAGATTCTCCGGCAGCGTATAAGATTCATCCCAGCAATAGGCTTCGTCCTTGTGTGGTCGGGCGTATTGCTCTTCGCGAGATAGCGCCTTCTCAGGGAGATGCGGCACGGCGGCTTCTGTGGCGGCGGCATGCACGGCAAGGGCCTGGTTATCGCCAGCAAAACGGTATGCATCAATCAAGCCGCAACTGGTCTTGTCATAAGTGTAAGCGGGTAAGTGGTAGTTATCGTAGAAGCTGGACGATATGGTAGGTGCAAACTGTTGAACAAGCCGCTGCACCTTCGCCTGTGTAGGCTTTGAGCCTGTGACTGCATAGGCGCGCGCCAGGCCGGAGAGATATTGGCCAAAGCTATGACCGGGAATGAAGCCGTGAAAACTGCCGCGCCCATCAAAGGCAGGATCGATGTCGTACCATCCGCCCATATCCTCGCCGGGGGCTTTCATACCCGCAAGCTGGCGAAATGGCTTGAGGAGCCGGTCTTCGTCGAGGCGGAGGAAGAACTCATGATTGGTGTCGAACTGCTGGCGCATGGGGCCCTCCAGAAGCTCAATCTGACTATAGTTGAAAGTGCTGATCGCTGGAGTGATGGCAATCGAAGGCGTTGCAGATGCATCTGCAGAGGCAGCGTATGCCAACAAAGGCTTGTGAGCAAGGATGGCGCCGGTTGCCGCTGCCCCAACGGAAAGAAAGCCTCTTCGAGTAAATCTTTTCATCAACTTTTCCACCACTTCTGCTCACCAATCATATCACTGGCAACGTTGAAGATTGCTTAGTACCAGTGGAGCGGCTGTTTCTGGTGCTGCTTCACTGCCCAGGAGGAAGCATGAGCCACCCAAAGTGGATTCCCCTCTTCCAAAACCCAAAGCTTGCGTAATTCGCGCCACGCAGTCGGATACTCCCGCCAATTTACTTTCGGTGAATTCCGGAACTCGGCGGAGCCGAAGTATGAAGCACTACAAACCTAGTTGAGCCAAACCGTGTGAACAAGGTACAGGTGTACTATGTGTGCATCTCGCCTTCCCGACTGTCGATCAACCCGCCCGCACTCAGAAAACTCAGACAAATACATAAAAGGTCACTGCTGTTCGAAATAGCCGAAAGCATCTTTGACAGATATTGAACTGACAGGACACGCGCCTCCTATTCTGTTCTTTGACGAAGAAGGTTGATCCGATCCGAGTCACACATGGAGCTGTCCACAGTCCAAGATAGTGTTCTGCATTTGTGGTCACAGCGGCCAATCAAGAGTTGTGTCGTCGATGCGGCGCGGCTTAGCTGCGATTGCAAAGGTGGAATCGAACGCTGCTATGATGTGCGGAAGTGAAAAGATACCCGCGTGAGAAACAGCCGGAGCCGCGAAACATTCGCGCCTCCGGCCTGATTCTTGGCGTTTACTTTTCACCATCTCCGATCGTGATCAACGGGTGCAAGTGCAATTCCCCGGAACACTTCACGAGCCTGGGCGCGTCGAATCGTCGTGAAGTGGCCCAAACGATTGTCCCCAGTAGGCAGAATTGTGTCGCTTACGCGATCGGTAACCTTCACCAGCTTGTTCGGATCAGCTCCCGTATCGCCATTGGCGCTGATTGTCGACGTGATCGCAAAAATGGTAACTGTTCCATCAAAGTTATGGCGGCCTGCGATGTTGCGGCATCCGCCTGTAGCGGGATTGAGCGCTGCTGGATAGAACGAGATGCTATACGGCACGCCGATATTCAATCCATCCTGCAGAATGTATTGCAGCACCCACGTACCGTTGATCAGACGCCACTTTTGCAGTCCGGCAGTGGCTAGCGATTGCGAGTCAGCCACATTTCCATTCACTGCGGGCGTCACCAGTGTTCCGTCGCCTTCGTCACAAACGTAAAGAGTATTGGCGTCGGCGAACCAGATCCCGAAGGGAAACGCAGTGGATGTGCTCGCAGCCGTATTGGGAAATCCTGGCAAAATTGTGATGGGCACAGTTGCAAGGTCCGTAGCGGAACCGGTCGGCAACATACCCGCGCTGCCCACTTGATACACGGTGTTGATGCCATTGCCGCCGCTGCCCTTGGTTACATAAAGCGTGTTATTGAAAATGGTCAAGCCGCGGAAGTTGGTGTCCTTGCCAGGCTTGTCCGTTCCGAATTCCAAACGCCCAATCATGTCGATGTTCGGCGGAGTCGGCGGAGTTACACCTGGGTAAAGTAGTTCAGCCCCCGTCGCATTGGCCAGATCGATTCCATCAAAGGTTGTCGACACTTGCTTCTTTGATAGGTCGCCGGAGTTATCGTTTCCAACCATGTAATACAAGTCATTGCCGCCCTTTATTGCCGCGCGGCCGTTATCTCCGCTATACGCATTTCCATCGGTGAAGCTGATGTGACCATCTCCATCCACTTCTGCAACGGCACGGTAGTATGCCGCAGGCACAATCGGATCGCTCTCAAACGTAGTGATCACTGGATTCGTTGGATCGCAGACGCCTGGCGTATTCGATGCGGATGTGTCCAGCAGGTTTGGTCTTGTGGGAGAAATTGTAGTACCTCCACAACCCACGCCGCCACGATAGCCCATGAAGGTGATGGACCGCCCGTCAATCGAGCGGTTCAGCGCCATTTCCGATTTTGAACTGAAGCTGGTCACAATCTCTTCGGTTGGGATCGGCAGAGTTCCAAGCAACCAGCCATCCATCGTAATGTTATCCAGAAAGATAGGTGAAGTTACACCGAAACTGCCGTCGGAATTGGCGTTATTCCATACGTTGTGAGTGTCGAAGAGGTTTGGATATTCGCCGTTGTCGGTTGCGATGCCGCAGGGCACCGTCACTGGCGTCGTGCCGCCTGTGGTCACCGGTACTTCGACCGTCAATCCGGTCAAGCCGCCCTGGCAGCCCAGCGGCAACGTCTCGCCGATCATAACTGTCGAGGCCGCTCCCACATACAAGCTGCGACTAAGCACCAGACTATCTGATTGGAATTCAAATCGTTGCGGATGGCCACTTTGATAGTCATCCTGGGCTACCAACGCTGCCGGCAATACGAACGTAGCGGCAAGGAGAAGAGCGACCGTGATCAGGGAAGTTTTCATGGGTGTTCCTCCGAGTCATAAACTTACATAACTCGTTGACGCAAAGGTGAAAAACATGTGAAAGATTTGTGAATGGCAGGTTAAGAAATCTGGATCTCGTGCTTCCCGAAAACGTCCGAACCGCGCCCCTTAACGATTTCTTCACCGACAATTTACACCAGCGCAAAATTCAGTTTATGCCGGGCTGTTATTCCATAGTTGAGCTTCCCGCTGCCGGTCTGCCATCTGCTCTCGCAGTAGCTGAAATGCGCCGGCGTAAACCGTTCTTGCACAAATCTTTCGCTTCAAAAGAGGTACAAAATGCACCCCAGTGAATGGATGAAGACCGCTTGCGCATCGTTGATGATGGCTGCGTTGATTCTGCAGCCCGCCGCCACACTCGCTCAGGACCGCATCGCTGACGAGAATGGCAACGAGAAAAACCTTGTCGAAATCGCGCCGAAGTCCGGCGAAATGGTAGCTCGCCACACGCTTCGCGTTGAAAATTCGCCGTACCTTTCCCATGAGCAGAAACTCGATCTGCTCCGTAAGCACGTCAAGTACGTTTTCGTTCTCTTCCAGGAGAACCGTTCCTTTGACTTCTACTTCGGTACTTATCCAGGAGCCAACGGTCTGTTTTCCAAGTCCGCTGCGGAAACGGCCGGCTTCACTCAACCGATTGTCAATACGGACGGCACGGTCAGCATGATCTCCCCGTTCAAGATTCCTCAGTCGGTCACCGACGTGAACGGCAAAACAGTGCTTCTCTACCCGGAAGACACGGACTCGGTAAATCACGGTCACACGGCCATCGACGCCAAACTGGATTTGAATGTGAACCATGTCGCCCAAAACGATCGCTACGCCTTCATCGAAGAGGGCTTGAGCGGGACGTTAAGCGCCGATGGCACGACTTACACCGGCCCGCTGCCAACGCTGGCGCAAAAGCAAAAAGGTGAATTGGTAGTTAGTCACGTGGACTGCGACACGGCCCCGTTTTTGTGGAACTATGCTGACCGGTTCACGCTCTTCGATAACTTCTTTGACACTGTCATAGGACCTTCGACGCCTAACGCCATCGCCATGATCGCTGGCGAATCGGGTGAAACGCAGTGGATCAAGCATCCAGGCCTTGGAAGCAACGTTAACACCACCAATGCAGCCCTGCCCGTTACCGGCGACCCGCAGCCTTTTTGGGGATCGGCTCTCGATGTCTTCACTCCCCCGAGCCAAAAGCAGCCAACGGAAAGTGGCGCTCCCGGAACAACGAACCCCTCTTCGAATCTAACCTTCGCTACGTTGCCGCTCAGCTTCATGGGAGAGCAAATCGAGACCATCACCGCTAACGATCTTGACCCAGCCTTCGATCTCGTGGATGTGCAGAGCGACATCAAGAAGATCGCGGGCGACCATAACAAGCCGGTCAATTGGGCATGGTACCAGGAGGGATACGATCACGAATCGATCGATCCTACCGCGACGGCCTCCCATACAAGCTACATCGCCCATCACGACGCGCCGCAGTACTTTGGCTATGAGGCCAATAACCCTGTCGAAACTAAGGCTCATCTGAAGGGACTCGGAGACTTTTTTGCGGCAGTTACTGCCCAGGCGCTGCCCACTTCGGGCGGAGTCTTCTACGTTCGCGGCGGGTATGGCAACTTGGATAACCTGCTTCCTCGTTCACCCAGCAAAACGGTTCAAGCTGATTTCGCGGGCAACGACGATCATCCTGGCTACTCCGATGCACAAATCAGCGAAGCTCTTCTCGCTGACGAAATCAATGCCATCGCCACCAGTAAGTACTGGCCGGAAAGCGCCATCATCATCACCTATGATGAGACCGACGGCCTCTACGACCACACTCAGCCGGTCATTCGTTCCTGGGATCCAATGGGAAACGCTCTTGATCAGGGGCCTCGCATTCCAGCTATCGTCATCTCGCCCTTCAGCAAAGTCCACGCCATCTCCCATGAAGCCACTGAGCATGGGTCGATCATCAAGTTTATCGACGAACTCTTCAATCTCACTCCGCTTGCCGATCTCCCCGATGAAGCCGCGGCGCGCGCATTGGGCGAGAAAACCTACACCACTCCCGATGGAACTCCTCAGAAATACTTGGGCCCCTCCGATGCCAAGACTCCGGGCGTTGGCAACCTCTTCACCGCCTTTGACAATGCGCGCTTGCTAGGACTCGCACCAAAACTCGAAGCGTCCTATGCGGAAATTCCAGCCGGGCAGGTCACCAGCCTGCCTCACTTTGGCGCCAACGGTTGCCGCGTTTTAGGAATCGTTCCTACCGACGTGAGCGTACACGGATTGCTTGATCCGGCTCCGGCCGACTTCAATCCTCGTCCCAGTTCCAACCCCGGCCTGCCCACCTCCGGCACTTGGCCGTCGAACTAAAGCTCCACATAACTCACCTTCCCGGCGGCTGGATTCAACCTCCAGCCGCCGCACATATAATTGAGCGTGACTCTAAAGAACTCTCGAAGGAACTAACTCGTATGTGCAGGATTTACATGCTTCTATTGATTTCATTCGCCATTCTGATCGTTGCGGCAACGCCGGCTGAAGCGGGAAATACACTGAATAAAATCAAGGCGGCCGGCTCACTCTCCTGCGGAATCAATACGGAGGAACCTGAGTATTCCACGCAGGACGCCCACGGCAATCACGGCGCCTTCGATTTGGATATTTGCAAGGCAGTGGCTGTGGCAACGCTTGGACCGAACGCCAAATTTACCGTCAAGTCCTATCGAGACGAGCAAGATGCTTTGAACGCGCTCAAGTCCGGCGAGATCGCGCTGCTGGCTACCGGATCGCCCAATTACATCAATACGACTAATGCCGGCTTCGGATTCTCCAGGCCCATCTTCTATGACTATCAGGGATTTCTCGTGAATGACACCATGGGCATTCGATCCCCGAGAGACCTTGCTGGAAAGAAAGTATGCTTCCTGGGCGGTACAGAGATCGAGATACAACTTCAGGGTTACATGAAGCGCGAGAAGATTGATTGGCTACCCTTTTCTTTCCAGGAAGAAGGGGAAATGGAAGCGGCATTCATCACACGTAACTGCGCCGCCATCACCGCTGACATCTCGCAACTAGCTTACGAGAAAATCGCCTTCAAAGGCATGGCAAGAGATTTTAAGATTCTTCCCGATGTCATCGCCAAAGATCCATTGGCCCTCGCATACCGGCTCGACGATCCGCAATGGGCCGCTATCGTCAACTGGACGGTCGAGTCTCTGGTTCAGGCTGAGGAGAGCGGCGTGACGCAGGCGAATGTCACCGCGATGAAGAAGAGCGACGATCCTGTGATCCAGCGTCTGCTCGGTGTTCAGCGCGGCTATGGCCAATATCTTTTACTCGATGATGCCTGGGCTGCACATGTAATTGAGGCGGTCGGTAATTACGGCGAGATATTCGAGCGCAATCTCGGGGCATCTTCGGCAATAAAATTGCCCCGTGGTCCGAACAGCCTTTGGACACAAGGTGGCTTGATCTACGCGCTTCCCATTCGTTAACTCACACCGTCTTATGTTTGATTGATGACTGTACAGGCACCCACGGCAACTGCGTTGCGAATGAAAGCAGCGCGAGTCGCGCGTCCAACCGGACACTGAATTCGGGCATTGGCGAAGAGGTTGGGCAGGTTATGGATGTTCTATAGTTGCTGAAACCAAAGCTCCGTGCCCCATCCATGCGACTTTTTCCTGTCGCATGGGTAGGATGCCACGACAGTTGGTTATAGCACCTTTGGAACTGCTTTAGGCTCTCTCAGAAGATGGTTACTTTTTGGCCTTGCATGAGTGTAGATAAGCAAGTAGATCCTTGATCTCCGCGCTCTGCAAGTCCTCCCCGAAGGGCGGCATCAGTTTGCCGCCATCGACAATCTGTGTTCGCATGCTGGATGTTTTCATTCGTCTTCCGATGCCGGAAAGGTCGGGCCCCTTATGACCGCCGGAACCGCGGATGCTATGGCAATGGGCGCATCCGGACGCGGAAAAAACCGCAGCGCCACGGTCACGTTGCGCGCGTGACGATGCGGAGCCAGTAGATGTGCAAAAAACAAATACTACAAAGACGGCCGGACATAACTTCATTGAGCACTCGCTTCTTCGCCAGACGAGTGCTGCGCCGTCAGGTTGCTATGCAAGTGCCAGGGAACGCTTTCAGAAGTAATCTCCGGGTGCTTGCGCAGAAATTCCAAAGCATAAGTACTTGCGGTAGGGTCGTCCTTTTGGTCGGCGAAGGAAGCAGCCTCGCGCGTTGCCTGCTCCTTCATGCCAAGCCGCCGATAGACAATAGAGAGAATGTAATGCGCTGCCAAGTCATCGGGGTCGATCGATTGCAATGTTTCGTATTCGGTGCGCGCCTCATCATACTTATGCTGCTGATAAAGAGAGAAGCCGAGTTCGCGGTGCGCGTCGCGAGATCTGGGAAACTTCTCGGTCACTTCGCGCAGATCGCTTACTGCGGCATCCAGATGTCCTTGCGTGCGCTCCACCAAAGCTAGATAATAGAGCGCGCGCGCATTGTGCGGGGCAAGCTTAAGAGATTTCTCCAAGCTGTCCCGCGCTGTGTCATAACGTTCCCATTGAATATTCGCGATCGCTACATTAGTGAATGCGTCTGCATAGTCCGGGCGCAGTTGCGCTACTCGCTCGAATGCGCGCGCACTGTCCGCATACTGCTGCGCATCCAGTAGGCCGATGCCGTAATTGTTCCAGCGCATCCATTCCTTGTTGTCTTGTGGATCAGGTGCCGAAGCTAGATTCGAGCCCAGCGCCAAAGTTCGTGTTTGCGCTGCAATCTCAACCACCGGCATCTCGTAATGCCTGCCTAAGCCAAAGTCGATGAAGTGCTGATTAAAGCGGCGATAGTTAATCTTGGCGGTGACACTAATCGGCCCTATAGCGTTCGCCGGTACATTAAACTCATAACGAACAATTTGCGAGCGGCCCGATTGTATGGTGTTGTTGTAGGCAACCACCCTCGTATCCCATACCTGGTGCAGATCGTTCAACCCGCCTTTTTTGTTCACTAGCCGATTGGTGAAGCTATGCGCGTGAGGGTCGAGCGCGCCGCTCGGCAGCAACGCGCCGGAATGCATCAGTGTGCGGCCCGTTGCGTCCTTGGCCTCAAACTCCACCCAGCTCTCATAGAAATCACGCTGTTCTGGCACAAAGCTGTGGGCAATGCCTTTGTTCTGAAGTACGATCGAGACCTTAAGGTCATCGCCAGGTGTAATCTCAAATGGATGACTCCCAAGCGGCGCAATAATATTGCCTCCATTGCGCTCAATCCCAAAAATATCCACATTGAAAACTCCGTTACGCAGAAAGGCGATCGTCTTCTCCATCTGTGTATCGTATCCGTAATACTTTGACAAAACTGTATTGGCTCCAAGCCAGCGATGAGACGCCAGTTTGCCGTCCTTGGCTCCATAGTCGGGTAACTGAATCTCTTCGGACTTCATGTGGCAAGTCTGGCAAGTTGAGACCTGATCTTTCACATAGAATGGGAGCGGGCTTTGTTTTGCAAAAGAAGATAACTGCCATTCGTCGTAGAGAAAGATAGCACGCTGCCACTTATAGTCATTCAATATTCTTGGAAGCGCGGCCTTGTGACATCCAGCGCAAAAGTCGCTCGTGCGATAGAAGTCCTTCATTACAGCCTTGGAGTGCCGGTCAAGGTGAGCCAGAATCTCTTTGTCGGTGACCGGTCCATAAATGGGCTTGCCGTCGGCATCGACCAAAACAGCCGGCTGACCGAGCACATAGCTACCGGTGCCGCGTGTATCAACCTTTTGAATTGAATGACACACTGAACAAGTTATGCCATCCTCGTCAAATTTGCGATCGATGAGAGATCCTCTGGTCAGCGCACCGGAAACCAGCGCGATGGGGTTATGGCAGCCTTCGCAGTGGCGGGTGTACTCGATTCCTTTTTCATACTTGAGCAGGTTAGTGTTCTTGATATACCACGGCGCGCGAAACGAGTTAGCGTGCGCGGTCTGGCGCCATTCTGCGTGCGCTTCCTTGTGACAATGTCCGCAATACTCCGCCGTCGGAAAGCTTTTGGGAGTTATGAACGCCCCTGTTTCCGTCGTGGCATCTGAGGGAAGAAAGGGCCTATCCGTGCCGAAGCGAAGGTTATAGTGCTCGCTGGCAACTGGGGGAGAGGCCGGCCGTTGCGGAGTAGTTGTATCTGCACTGATTGCATAGGCCGGCTCAGCCGTTCGTATCATCAAACTGCAGGCGATTGCGGAGGCAACCAGAATTCCGCTAATCACACCAAGTGCGTGGCGGGAAAAGAATGCAGCCTTTAATGCGGCGGCGAGACTATTAATCTTCATTGGCTTTGACCTCTTGTGTTACCTGGAGAAGAACTCTTCGTCCCAAAGATGAAGTTGGAACCTTGCATGACGCGTGTCAGGGCTTCATTCCCTCGCCTTCCCTAAGGGTCACGATGCGATCAATCTGTGGTGCGGAGAAATGTTCAGTCGAGCCGCCAGGCCAATGCACCTCAATTGCGTCGATTGTCGTTGCATCGCCCAGCCCAAAGTGCACTCGCGGATCGCTTGTGGAGGCATAACTTCCCCCCGAGATAACATCGCCTCGCTGGCGCATATTGTTCGCAGTAAGGAACACGGTCGCTCCGACAGCATCGCGCGGACTCTTTCGTCCGCCGATTAGTTTGAACTCAACCCAATGATGCTGGTCGGTCGATACGTTGCGCAGCAGTGCAGGAACGCCGTCCATGACATTGATAACTACATCGAGCTTGCCGTCGTTGAACAGATCACCTACCGCCAGGCCGCGACCCACATATGTCTGTGCCAGGCCCGTTCCCTCAACTGCCGGCATCAGATCGAACTTCTTGCCACCGATATTGTGAAAAAGAAGCGGCCGCTCCGCGAAGCTGGTTCCCCAAGGCTCCTTATCCACGATTGGATAGACGTGTCCGTTGGCAATAATCAAATCCTTCCAGCCGTCATTGTCGTAGTCGAAAAATGCGTCGCCCCAACCGAGAAACGGAACCGTCGGTTCGGCAACCCCCAACTGATAACTGATGTCAGTGAAGTTGGCGTCCCCATCATTGCGATAGAGCGGATCGTAATCGTCGCTGAAGGTAGTATTGAAAAGATCAATCAGGCCATTGTTCAGGTAGTCTCCAACCGCGATGCCCATCGTTGCGGTTTCACGGCCGTTTTCATTGAGAGCAAAGCCAGAGGCATAACTGATATCTTCAAAGGTTCCATCGCCTTTATTGAGATATAGGTAATTCGGAGTTGAGTCATTGCCTACCAGAAGGTCCGGTTTGCCATTGCCGGCTAGACTAACGAAGACCGAAGTAAGACCATAATATCCACTCTTGTCGGCCACGCCCGCCCTCTCGCTAACATCCGTAAACGTCCCATCGCCATTGTTATGGAATAGGTGATCCGGTTCGCCTTTCAGTCCTCGCGGACCACATAGGACGTTCTCGCCGCGAAACTGGCAGAAGCTATAAGCAACGCCGTTGCCGCCCGACACAGGTGGGTTCGCCATGTCATAGTGAACATAGCCAGGAACAAAAAGGTCCAGTCTGCCATCGCCGTCATAGTCTCCCCATGTGGCGCCCGTCGACCAGTTACCCAGAGATACCCCTGCTTTATCGGCCACATCGGTGAACGTTCCATCGTGATTATTATGGTAGAGCCGATTCTTGCCGAAGTTAGTTACGTAGATATCAGGCCAGCCGTCGTTGTCATAGTCCGCAATGGCCACGCCGACGCCCCATCGGTCATTGGTCACGCCCGCCTTTTCAGCTACATTCGTAAAGGTGCCGTCATGATTGTTGTGAAAGAGAGCGGCCTTGGGGGGAGTCATCTTGCCGGCCACGGCGTCATAAGTTGAACCGTTCACGAGATAGATATCCAGCCATCCATCATTGTCATAGTCAAGCAGTCCCACGCCCGAGCCATTGGCCTCAATAATGAATTTCTTTTCCTGCGTGCCCATCACATGTTTCCATGTCGTCAGTCCAGCCTGCTTGGCAATGTCCTTGAAGAGAATCGGGCCATCTTTCACGAATCCACCGGCGGTAATTGGTCGATGTTCATTGTCAAGCACCGCCGCGTGAGCGCCTCCAGTGTTGACTCCGCCAACGGCTGGAGCTTGTCCTCCTTCGCGGGGTTTGTCGGACTGCGTATCGGAGGAATGCGAGTCTGGTGTGGTGGACTGCGCAGGCAATAACTGAGAACCGGCAGCCAGGGCGGTACTTATCAATATCGCGGCGATCTCGCAAATTGATCTTCGTTGTACAAAAACTTGCACTCCATGCCTCCGTGGGGAACAAACAATGAATTCGGGTACGGAGAGGCAGGGAATTTTGGGGAATTGATGGGAACCTGCGGCCTCCGCAGTTGACTCCCGTATACGATATAGGATCAGGGGGAAATCACAACTCATCCAAAAGGTGGAGAGTAAGTCTGATGCAATGGATTGGCCCCTTGCAGATCTTTTTGCCGATTCAGGTATATGTTTCCAGACAGGTCCTTTAATAAATAAATTGTCAGCCTCGTCCTGCCCCCTATGACCAAAGCGCCCAGTCGCCGCGCGAAAGAACCCACACTGCAAGCAGCAGATTGCTAGTTGCGTGCGCGACGACCGCATCGCCGATGCGTTCTCGCCATCTCACTAAGGCCGCGTAGGCAAATCCTGCAACCATGCCAGCAATCCAGTGCTGGCCATAAAGCAGTCCAAAAGCAACCGATGAAACGACAACCGAAAGAGACGTCAAGGAGGAAAATGGAACCCGATCGAATTCTCGATCGATGAGTCGCCGCGCCAAAAAACCACGAAAGGCCAACTCGTCCGCAATCGGTACAGTGATCGCTGCGGCGGCAATGCGAAATGCAATCCAAGTGAGGCGGGCCGGCATCGAGAGCGCTGTCAGCGATGCGCCCAACGAACTTGGCGACGAATGTCGTGTCCACCAAAGCGGGACAATCCAAACTAAAAATACTGCAGCGCCTGTCAATGGCGCCGTCCAGCCGAAACGCCAGTTAAGCTTCCTAAGTTCTCCCCGATAAGCCCAGAGAGCAACAGTTGCAGCCACAAAGCGCAACGGATAAAGCCACTCGAAACTTCCCGATCCTGCCTTGGAAACAAAGGACGCCGCAAGGATTGCAAGGAATGGAATCAGATAGGCGCGCGCTGCAGGCGACTCACCCAATTCATCGCTAGGTCGCACCGTAGCGCCAACCTCGTCTTTAACCCCACCCTGCGCCAGATTCTCGCTTGTGCCGGCGGTCTCAGAGGCGGTTCTTTGCACCCAGGAGAGCTTTCGAGTAGCCATCGAAAAGCCGAACGCTACGCTCGTGAAGGCAATCCAGCCGGCTTGTGAATGGAAGCCAACCATGGCAACGTCCGGAGCTCCAGCGCTGCCAATCATGATTAACGAGCATATTCTGAAAATGTTCAGCACCCACACGCTGACGAGCGCGCAGGGAATCAGTAGCAATGCCTGCGGAAAACGGCTCTCTCTCCGGAAGTAAGCAAGCCAGACAATCGTGAAGACTAGCACCAGTCCAAGCCCTTCAATTCCCGAGCATTCTTTTGCGACGATGACCGCAAAACTCGACGTTCCAACCCTGAAGCGAATTGGATCCACAAATGACGTGGGCATGAAGATATGAAGCACCGCCCCCACCGATTGAAAGGTAATGGTCTGCAAAAAGCGGCCAAACCCGCTGCTCGATGCATCCCAGAACGACTGAATCGGAGATCGCAAAAACCCTGCAAATACTCCAGCAACGGACGCAAAGAACCAGGAAGGACTAGTCGAGCGAAGAATCGCGATCCACCATTGCAAAGAAAGACAGGCCAGCGCCAAAAGCAGAATTCCCAGCAGAAGCAATACGCGCGCCGCAAGTTGCCAGGCAGCGGAATCGAGCTGCGGAACAAGCCCATGAAACGCCGCGAAGTTGCCAAGCCACACAGCGCCAACGCAGAAAAAATGCGCGATAAATAACCAAAGATTGAAAGGCAGGTTCTGTCGAAAACTCTTGAGTTGGGAGTACCCGAGGCCGAGGAACACAGCGTACGCAACAATGCCGCAAACGGCCAGAGGACCAAGAAGCGCCGATGAGTGCGGAATAGCTGAAATCAACAGCGAGTCAAACGTCAAAACCGCCGGAAATATATAGAGCCGCCCAAGGAGACAGTGTGGAAAATATAAACGTGTTCCCGACTGGGAGAAAACTCTCCCAGTCAGGAAGACACGGTTGAGGTATACGTTCAGAACTCCCTCCGCTTACTTGCTGCGTCGTGCTCTAAGGACTGTCAGACCTCCAGCAAGAAGCGAGAATCCGCCAATTGCCAGGGCCGGATCGACCTCGGGAGCTACCGGGTCCGAGTCAGAGGCATGCTTTTCAAACCGCCAGGAATCTTTTGGCTGAACGTCATGTCTGTAACTCGGCCAAGCATGCGCTGCTGTACTTGCTCCCAGTGAGAGAACCAAGGTGAGAATCGCGTACTTAGCGTTTTTCTTCATCTTCCTCCTCTGTTTCTTGGTAACCGTGCGAGAAAACCATGCACCAAGTCTTCGTATCCTAGAGGAGAATGATTGTTATAGCTGAGCAGAATCGCTCAGGAGCCTACTTGCATTTGCGAGTTCTCGAGGCTATCCGGCGTCCAGCAAAAAGCGAGGATTCGCTCATCGCTAAGGCTGCATTGACCTCGAAGCTAGAGGGCCCTGATCTACTTGTCTTGAAGACCACAATTAGTCCTATGACTAGACGTCATATCTGTGGTCCGATCAAATATGGGCTTCTGCGCTTGCTCGGGAGATAACCAAGGTGGGAATCGCCTGGTTAGCGATTTCCCTCATTTTTCTTCTCCAGGTGCTTGGTATTCATGCGGAAGAGAATCCTGTACCAAGTAGTTCCACTCTAGAGGAGAGTAATGATTGTGGCTGAGCATAAATGCTCAGTACCTATTTGCTCTTGCGACTTCTCAAAGCTGTCAGACCGCCTGCAAGAAGCGTGATTCCGCCGATTGCAAGGCTTGGATCAATCTCTGGAGCTACAGGGTCCGGATCACTTTTAGGTGACTCATGCTTATAACGGTCATGGTCGCTGAACCATCCGCCGTCCTTGGCATGGGCCGCCACGCTTGCCGCCAACATGAGAACCAAAGCAAGTGACACATACTTCATTTTCATTTCGTTCCTCCGATTTGTGGTTGTGTTAAAGAAATGGCCTGCATTGGAGAAACCCGTCGCGAGTGCTTGACTGCCGCAGCTTATTGGATGGATGCCTCGTTCACAGACCAGAAGCTTCGATCGCGAAGCCCTAATAGTGGGTTAGTTGCCCAGGTGAAAGAAGGAGTTGCTCAATCCATATTCCTCCGGGCAAGCCAATCCTGTTATGCGGCAACTAAAACGGCGCAACCAGTGAAGGCTGCGCCGCTCTTGTTGTTCCCTTGGGGAGCCGGTCTCCGGTCCCATTCATGTAACTCGCTTTAGAAAATATTCCAAAGCGATTGGTTATACACCGCGTGGTGGAACTGCACTTCGGAGGCCTTGACGATCGTTCCCAACTCACGCGGGGAACGGTTGGCAACCGCCTGCTTCAATTCGGCGTAACGGCCTTGCACGTCCTTACCCAGAATCTTCGAAATCCATGCCGAAGATTCAAAGTCCGCGATTGCCTTCTGAATGTTGTCCGGCAAATAGCGGCCGCCGGCGCGCAGGTTCTGAGCCTTCGAAATCTCTCCGTCCAGACCGGTCTTGAAGATCCCGTAAAGCGCCAGGTAGGGGTTGGCATCCGGGGCCACGGCGCGCACTTCAGTGCGCATCGAGCGATGATTGCCGATCGGCACGCGCACCATGGCGCCGCGATCGGTGGCCGAGGCGCGAATCTGGTTCGGCGCTTCGAAGTGCGGATCGAGACGGCGATATGCGTTTACGCTCGAGTTGAAGATCAGGCAAAGGTCCAACGCGCTGGTCAGAATCCGGTCCATGAAGTTCCAGCCGAAGGTGGCAAGCTGCTCTTCGCCCTTTTCGTCCCAGAAAAGATTCGTCTTGCCTTTGGAGACTGAAACGTTGGTGTGCATGCCGCTGCCATTCACGCCGACCACCGGCTTGGGCAGATAGCTGGCCGTGTACCCCATGTTGTTGGCGATCTGGCGCGTCAGCAGTTTGTACAGCTGAATCTGGTCTGCGGCGCCCACTGCCTCGGCATAGCTGTAGTTGATTTCGTACTGGCTGGGCGCCACTTCCGGGTGATCCTTTTCGTTCTGGAAGCCCATGGCGCGCTGCACTTCAGCTGAAGTGTCGATGAACTGACGCAGCGGATCAAGCGGCAGTGAGTGATAGTAGCCGCCCGAGGAAATAAAGTCGAACTTGCCGGTCAGGTGATAGTTTTGCTCTGCGTCCTTGCCGGCGAAGAGGAAGCCCTCGATCTCGGTGGCCGCGTTCAGCGTATACCCGTTGGCCTTGTGCTGTTCATCCGCATAGGCCTTCAGTACGCCGCGCATGTCGCCGGAGTAAGTGGTTCCGTCCTTGTCGATGACGTTGCCGAATACCAGCACCTTGCCGGTGCCGAAGACGTCCGCGGGCACCCAGTAAAACGCGCCCCAGTCGATGCCCAACCGCAGATCGCTCTCTTTCTGTGCCGTAAAGCCGCGAATCGAAGAGCCGTCAAACGTCAGGTTCTCGTAAGATCCGAGCAGGAATTTCTTGTCGTAGTCGAGTAGATGAAGGCGGCCCTCGAGGTCCGAGAACAGCACGGTTACAGCCTTGATCCGCTTCTCGTCGGTCAGGTACTTCAACCGCTTCTCGCGTATCTCGTGTGCCGCAACGCGATTGGCGCGGTCGGCCTTGGCTTGCAGGTTGAGTTCTTCCAACTCCTCATACGAGAGAGCTAGAAAATTGCGGTAGTCAGTTGACATGGTTCTCCTTTTTGACACAACGATATAAGGTTGAAGGCTTTCGTATAGATTATAGAGTCCATACATAAGGAATTCGTGAGGATTCCGTCACGAATCGGTGGAAAAATAGGGCGCGCCTCCGCCATGCCCCCCCCGGATAGCCTCGCAAGGGTGATTTTTCCCGCCGCCGATTGCAATTCCGTGCAGATACTCCATCAGCCGCGTCCGCACACTCCGCAGCCAGGAACCCATCCGCGCTGCGGGGAAGTGGAACGCAAAATACGCATTCCACCCCGCACGCTTAAGTTTACGGTGAGAGTCGGCCAGGCTTACGCGTATGCCGGCTCAAGCATCGGGACACTGTTGATCGTCTTCAAAATGCGCGAAACAATCTGGTACGGATCACCCTCCGAGTTGGGACGGCGATCTTCAAGATAGCCTCTGTAGCCGTTTTTGATGAAGTTGACAGGCAACCGCACCGATGCGCCACGGTCAGACAAACCATAGCTGAATTTGTCAATGGATTGCGTTTCATGCAGACCGGTCAAGCGCAGATGGTTGTCCGGGCCATACACGGCGATGTGCTCGGGAATGTATTGCTGAAACGCCGCCATGAGGGATTCCAGATACTCCTTGCCTCCCACTTCGCGAATGTACTTGGTCGAGAAGTTGCAATGCATTCCCGATCCGTTCCAGTCACCCTTCAGCGGCTTGCAATGCAATACCATGTCTACTTCATACTTCTCGCAAAGACGCATCATCAAATAGCGAGCCATCCACGTATCGTCCGCGGCTTTGGCTGAGCCTTTGGCAAAAATCTGGAACTCCCACTGGCCCTTCGCGACTTCCGCGTTGATGCCTTCGTGATTGATGCCCGCCGCAAGACACAAATCCCAGTGTTCCTCAACAATCGTGCGGGCCAGGCTCCCCATATTCTTGTAGCCAACCCCGCAGTAGTATGGGCCCTGCGGAGTCAGAGGAAAGCCATCTTTCGGCCACCCCAGTGGCACCCCGTCCTTATAAAGGAAATACTCCTGCTCAAGACCAACCCACAGGTCAGGGTCGTCCTCGATCGTCGCTCGCATGTTGGTGCTGTGCGGCGTCCCATCGGGGTGCATGACTTCGCTTAGAACCAGATACGCGTCTTTCCTCGTTGCGTCAGGATAGAGTGCAACCGGCTTGAGCACGCAGTCAGACTTGCTGCCCTCGGCTTGCATCGTGGAGCTGCCGTCAAATCCCCACAACGGTATGTCGGCGAGTGTCGGCGGCTTGTCAAATGACTTGAGTAGTCCTTTGCCGCGCAGGTCGGGGACGGGTTTTTTCCCGTCGAGCCAGATGTATTCCAGTTTGTACTTTGCCATGGGTCTCCTTTTCGGATGCTGGGAAAGTTTGACAACATTCCCCATAATTGTCGGTGTCTCCGCATAAGGAACCCGTGAAAATCAGCATTCCATCGACGGCAAAATAATGGTTGCCGGGTGCCCCATCCTCGCCGCGTCTTTGTTTTTGCGGCTAGGGTGGGATACCGCTTGGATGTTGGGCACGGGCTCAGACATCCAGAATCCGCTCAAAAACACCTGCGAGAATAAGAGAAGGCAAGCGCGGAATGTCTCTTTCCGCTGGGCCTATCTTCAGCTTCGCCTTCTCTCCGCCGCAAAGAATGAGGCACCTGCTAAAATTCTTTCAAGATTCGCCGCACGCAAGGCCTGTCTATGAAATGGTAAGTAACCACTTTTCGCTGAGGTCCTTCCCCGTCGGTTCCGTCTTTGGCGCCCTGCGCTCGCGTGACGCCGGTCCGAGGGTACTGCTGTTCATTCTTGAGTCTGCGCTGGGCATTGTGGCCGTGATTCTTGTCGCCGCTTTTGCCCACTGGTCCGGATGGCTGCTTCCAGTAGCCCTATTGCTCTACCTGCTGATCGTGGTGCCCACCGCACTGCTTTGCGGATTCTGGCAAGCAGTCATCGTCTCGTTGTCCGTCGTCTTCGTACATGGCTACTTCACCACCCACCGATCACAAGCCAATCTGGCAGTCGATCCCGCCAACTCGGTCACGCTGCTGGTCTTTGTGCTGGTGGCGCTGGTCGTCAGTCGGCTTTCCGCCCGCGTCAACGACCATGCCCGCGAGGCCGAGTCCTGGGGCGGACAAATGCGCGACCTCTATGAATTGACCCGCAGGACACTCGAATTGAATCTTCATGTTGAGCCGGGCCCGCAGTTGGCCGAGCTGCTTCATGAAATCTTTGCCCTCGAGGCCGTCGCGGTCTTCGACGCCGACCTGCACGATGTCTACCAGGCAGGCTATTGGAGCGTCGACCCGCGCGAAATGGCCCAGAATGTCTACTACTTCGGAAGCTCGGACGACGATCCCGCAACCGGCCTGGGGCGTCGCGTCGTCCGGCTGGGCTCTGTGCCGGTCGGCAGTCTGGTGGTGCGCGGAGACACCAGCCCGCTCACCAACAACGCCATCGCCTCCTTGATCGCCATTACCTTTGACCGCTATCGCGCCTTTGCCAACGAGAGCCGCATCGAGACTGAACGACGCACCGAGCAGCTTCGCGCCACCGTCCTCGACAGTCTCGCCCACGCCTACAAAACGCCTCTCACGGCCATCCGCGCCGCCTCCACCGGACTCGGTGAAATGCGCCACCTCTCCCCCGGACAAGCGGATCTCGTTGCCCTCATCGATGAGCAGACCAGCCTGCTCGGCGACCTCACCACGCGCCTGCTCACCACCGCTCGTCTCGATGCCGGCGAAATCAAGATTCATGCCACCCAGGTTGGCGTCGCGCCCCTCATTGAAGAGGTCGTGATCAGCCTCAAAGACCGCCTGGCAAGCATGAAAGTCGTCATCGATATCCCCGATGACGGACTCGTTCTGCCCTGCGATCGTCAGTTGATGGTCATGCTGCTCACCCAGTACGTTGACAACGCCTGCAAGTACTCCATCTTCGGCTCTCCCATCACCATTCGCGTTGTATCGGCCAAAGCTGAAGTCATCTTCTCGGTGCATAGTTACAGTCCGATGATTCCCATGGCCGATCGTGAACGCATCTTCAACCGCTATTATCGTTCCAGCACCCAATCCAACCGCACGTCTGGCACCGGTATCGGCCTTTCGGTTGCCAAGCGTGTGGCCCAGATCCATCACGGTTATGTTTGGGTCACAAGCGATGAGCACGAGGGAACCACATTCTTTGCGGCGATCCCGGCCTCAGCGCGAAAGGAGTCTGCCTGATGAACCAGCATGTCATTCGCATTCTTGTGGTTGATGATGAATCGGCCATCCGCAGGGCCTTGCGTCCACCGCTCATGGAACTCGGCTTTCAAGTGATGGAAGCCTCGCGCGGCGAAGAAGCCCTGCAGACACTGCGCGCGAGCCAATTCGACGCCGTACTGCTCGATGTGAATATGCCCGGCATCGGCGGCATTGAAACCCTCCGCCGCATCCGCTCCTTTGCACCACGTTTGCCGATCCTCATGCTCACGGTTCGCGACCAGGAAGAAGAGAAGGTCGAGGCGCTCGAGCTCGGCGCGGACGACTATGTCACCAAGCCCTTCAGCACGCGCGAGCTGATCGCTCGCATTCGCACCGCGGTCCGCCGCGTCCGCACCCCAGCCCGCTCTGAAGACTCACCCATCGAGATTGGCGAACTGCGACTCGAGCCGGTCAAGCGCACCGTCACCAAGCGCGGCCTGCCCGTGCATCTCACCCGCAAAGAGTTCGATATTCTCCACTGCCTCATGAGCCGTGCCGGCCGCGTCATTACCTACGCCAGGCTGCTCACCGCCGTCTGGGGCGCAGACTGCCGCGAAGAGGTCGAGTACCTGCGCACCTTCGTCCGCCAGTTGCGCAAAAAAATCGAGGACGATCCCGCCAATCCCGTTTATCTTTTGACAGATGTATATGTGGGCTATCGCTTCGCCGACGCGCAGACATTCGCCGAAGAGGAAGCCGAAGTGGCAATACCGCAAAGCGTGCCGGAAGACGCGCCTTAGAGATCATCCGCAAACTGTGGCGCTGGGCAGGCCCGCTCACCGATCCAGCCACCGCCAGAACTTCGCAAATAGGTAAGCTGTGCCCCATTCATCGCGGCTTTATCGCGATGAGTGGGCCGCCTGCTAATGATTCCGGCGCTTCGCTGACGCGCATACATTCGCCGAAGAAGAAGCCGAAGTGGCAATACTGCAAAGCGTGCCGGAAGACGCGCCTTAGAGATCATCCGCAAACCGTGGCGCTGGGCAGGTCCTCACCGATCCAGCCACCGCCAGAACTTCGCAATTAGGTAAGCTGTGCCCCATTCATCGCGGCTTTATCGCGATGAGTGGGCCGTCTGCTAATGATTCCGGGATTGGAACGAGAGTATACCGGATCCCGAAGGGATAGACCACCAAACTTTGTTCTCAAATCTTGAGCCGCTTGCAAAATTCAAAGAGGAACGCAAGAAGCGTCAGGGCGCGACTTTAGTCGTGCCGTAAGAGCTTTGAAATGAGCGGGTGCCCCCGGTCTCGATTTTGAGACCGGGGATTTTGGAACGTTGGCAGGCCGGGAGCGGTAGGCCCGGGTGTTCTGGGTCCCGAAGGGATAGACCACCAAGCTTTATTCTCAAATCTTGAGCCGCTTGCAAAATTCAAAGAGGAACGCAAGAAGCGTCAGGGCACGACTTTAGTCGTGCAGTAAGTGCTTTGAAGTGAGTGGCTTCAGCCCCTGCGGAGATTGTCTACTGTGATTGGCAATTCCGAGAGACAATTTTGCAAGTGGCTCTCTTGCTGTTAATTATCTGGAATAAGTTCTACGCG